>Ga0208203_1000150_pt1 | contig 33934 bp, 27 predicted proteins | sample DeeseametaMP2914_FD_184167 | JGI IMG/M metagenome (GOLD analysis project Ga0208203, IMG submission 184167) | Marine microbial communities from the Deep Atlantic Ocean - MP2914 (SPAdes) | ecosystem: Environmental > Aquatic > Marine > Oceanic | place: West of Santa Cruz de la Palma, Atlantic Ocean...
GTAGATATGGGGAGCGAAGAAGGTTTTGGCTTCGGTGATGATGGCGAGGCAAATCCGATGATGCCTTTGAAAGTTACCAAGCAGGAAGAAGTGGTTCAGCGTTCGGGACCTAAAAATGCTTTTTCTATCACGATTCCCCAGGGCGTAATCTGGGCAATCATGGGCTGTGTTATCGGTTTTGCAATTAGTCTTGTTCAAGAAAAAACTTTGGGCACTATGAATCGCTTAATCGTAGCGCCTATCAGTCGTACGCAAATCGTTGCGGGCAAAGCGCTGGGTTGTTTCACGGCACAAATAGCTGTGGTGGCGTTATTATTCCTAGTCGCATACTTTATTCTAGGCGTTCGCTTTAACTTCCCTAAGTTAGTGTTAGCTGCTGTGGCTTCTGGTGTGTGTTTTGTTGGCTTGATGATGTTCTTCGCATCACTAGCTAAAACAGAACGTTCTGTTGCCGGTATCACTAATGCCTTTTTACTCATGATGGGGATGGTCGGTGGTGCTATGATTCCATTGTTTGTGATGCCAGGCTGGATGCAAGCTATCAGCAACTTTAGTCCGGTTAAATGGGCAATTGTGGCTTTCGAAGGGGCGATTTGGCGTAACTTTAGTTATACAGAGATGATGACGCCAGTGTTAATTTTAGTGTCAATCGGTGTGGTCGCTTTTATTTTAGGGACTCGCATGGTAAAACTTGAGGAAGCTTAACCTCATAAACCATGACAGCATGAGTACACTGGAATCATTACAACACCAAATTGATGAGCTTCAAACGAAGCTCGCTTTTCAAGATGATACGATTGAGCAACTTAATCGTATCGTCTCTAAACAGGATGAGATCATTCGCCTCATGCAGGCGAAGTTTTCGCTTATCGGCGACAAGATCCAGACCATTGAATCTAATTTGCCGAATAAGGCATTTAACCCAGATGACGAGGTGCCGCCGCATTACTAATAAGGTTCTGATAGGCTGGCACTTTTTAGTTACAACCAGTTGTTAGCTACAATCAGTAGTTATCGTTAACAGTCAGTTACAGTCAATAGAAGGAGGTTACCTTGGCTCATAGACGTAAAAGTAATCAATTTCGCACTGAAACGGATAGTATGGGGGATGTTAAGGTTCCCCAAGACGCGCTATATGCTGCTCAGACCCAGCGAGCAGTCGATAATTTTAATATCAGTTCATTGACCCTCCCTCTAGAATTTATTCAGCAAATAATCATCATCAAGCAAACTGCAGCTGAGACTAACCTTGAGCTTGGTGAACTATCGAAAACAAAAGCTCAAGCTATTATTAAAGCAACAAAAAAAATACTTGATGATGGATTGATTAACGCCACAAATTTTCCGATAGATGTTTTTCAGACGGGTTCTGGAACGAGTACTAACATGAATGCTAATGAGGTCGTGGCGCATTTGGCTTCTAATTCACGCACAAAAGTTCACCCTAACGATGACGTTAATATGGGGCAGAGTAGTAATGATGTGATTCCGACGGCCATATCCATGATGACTACTGAGCAGCTTGTTAAAGATCTAATACCGGCTGTAGAGAGTCTTATTCAAACGATTAAGGCAAAAGGGAAAACGCTTAAGTCAGTCATTAAAACGGGGCGAACCCATTTAATGGATGCCATGCCATTGAGTATGGAACAGGAGCTATCAGGGTGGGCTTATCAGGCTCAACTGACTTTAAAAAATCTTAAGAATATCATCCCTCAAGTGAGTGAGTTAGCGCAGGGTGGTACAGCAATCGGCACTGGCATTAACAGCAGCCCTAAGTTTAAAGTCTTGTTTGCTCAAAAGTTAAAAAACAAAACAGGGCTACCTTATAAAAAATCAGGTAATGCCTTCGCAAGTATTTCGGGACAAGACTCGAGTGTCGCTGTATCAGGTATTTTAAATACTCTGGCTACGGCTTTGATGAAAATCAGCAATGATCTACGTTGGATGAATAGTGGGCCAGTGAGTGGCCTTGGTGAAGTTCGTTTAAAGGCTATTCAGCCAGGTAGCAGCATTATGCCGGGCAAGGTAAACCCTGTGGTACCAGAAGCGGTAACCATGGCTGCTGCACAGATTATGGGTAATCATACGACTATTACTATTGGTGCTCAGTCAGGAAACTTTCAGCTCAATGTGATGTTGCCGATGATTGCTTATAACTTGCATCAATCGCTTGAACTGGCAACTAATTCGTCATTACATCTTGCTGACACGATTAAAAACTTTGAACCGAACAAAGAGTTACTTGACGAGTTATTAAGTAAAAATGCGATTTTGGCAACGGCGTTAGCACCAGAGGTCGGGTACGAAAAAGCTTCAGAAATCGTATATAAAGCAAGAAAAGAAGAAAGAACAATTTTAGATGTGGCGGTAGAGCTAACGACCATGTCCGAGAAAGAGTTATCTAAAATCTTAGATCCTAAGAAACTGACTTAAAGTAAACTAACTTAGCAGTTTAGGGTCTAAATTATTGTTGGTGTAACGGCTGGGGTGAGGTGTAGGTATGAAAAACATAACAATGGCAGCGTTATATGTAGCGCTGGGCTTAGTAGCTTTTAAAAGCGCTCAGGCAGTTGAAAAAGGACCTTTATTAATATCCGAGGTTCCTTCGGGGCAGGTGTATAGTGACAGCGATATTACTGCCCTAAAGAATCAAGATATCGAAGATTACAAAGGCTCTAGCTCAAACTCATTAACAAAAGATTATCTTTTATATGCAAAGGTTAAGGCTACCGCAGTAAGCAATTTGACTGATGCAGAATTAAGCTTTTTGAATCAGGCCTCTGAGCACAAAGCGACCGCATTTCAGCGACATCCCGAAGGTCCAATCGCCGTGCCTGTGTTCGATGTTGCTTCTTTAGCCAAGCATAAATTATTTATGGCCGATGTGAATCGCCAATACAAAAAGCTACTTCCACTATTACACTCTGATCCAGCATCATTCGCTGAAATGAGTACAAAAACTCCAGCACACACTCAAGCCGCCAAGCAGCTATTAGAGAGAACCGCATCGGAAAAAAATGGTGCCGTTTCTTCAGGTGCAATTACTTCAACCGTGACCAATCTATTGGTCGATAACTATAGAAATAGTGATAGTCAAAGCAGTCTTGTTTTCTTGAAAGCTTTGGTTGAAACAACTCATAATTATACTGCTGCAGAAGCTGTACTGACCTCCAAGCATAAGTCTCCACTGAAACATCAGTTGCTAGAAAGCTTAGATGGTTACTTTTCTGATAGCGAACAAGAAGCGCTACTCAAACAGCTTATTACCGAGAAGTCTGAACTTGCTTCTCAAGCATTAATCAAGTACGGACAGTTACCAGTGAGTACGCTGGATGCAGACATTCTGTATAGAACGCTTTCTGACCCTAAACTCGGTGCTAGTAGTGCATTATCCATAGCACGGTTATTTGAGAGTAGCCCTGATTATGCTCAAGTGATGGAGCATTTAAAAGCAAATCAAAAGTCTAGAGTGGCAACGGCTAATAGTTTACTGGTGTTGAAGTTGACAAATTCTGCAGGTTCTAAAGCTGCTCTGCAAGATATCCTTAATAAAGACTATATCCAGTTTGAAGATATGAAAGTGGAGGTGAGCTCATGGTTAAATTAACAGCATGCATGGTGACTTCTGCGCTAGTTTTTATGTCGGGAGTTGCTAGTGGCGAAGTATTGAACTATACCGAAAATAGCAGTTCTAGTAATCAACTTGCCATAGGCTATCCAGTGCCTACTCCAATAGATTCTTTGACCGCTGTTGATGGTTTTAGAACTTATGACAGTTTGCATAGCCAGCATCAATCATTAGCCATCACTCATGCCGAAGTTCGAAGTAGTGTCATCGGGCAAACGCATAACAATCGTGATATTTATGTGTATCGTTTTGGCGACAGCGATAATCAAACCAATGATGGGCTTACTGAACCAGCGTTTCTAATTAACGGCACTATTCATGCTCGTGAGTGGCAGAGTCCTGAAGTGGTTACTGAATTGATGGAGCAGTTAACCGAAAAGAAAAGCGATCAAAGTGTGGTGGAATATTTATTAGAGAACACCAATATTATTATCTTACCGGTTATGAATATTGATGGTTTTTTACAGACGCAACGTTTCCCGACTCAAGTAACTCAGTCGCCGGGCACTAATGCAGGTTCGACGCCGAGTCAGAAGTTTGCTGAGCCACGAGATGGACGTATGCGCCGTAAAAATATGCCGAATGTTGATGAGGTGTTATCAACCGAAGGAGACCGCTTGAGAGGGGTTGACTTAAATCGGAATGGTACCTCGTTCTTTGGTGTCCAACCGGATAATAGTGTTCCTAACAGTTTGATCTATGGTGGTGCTTCGGCTCAATCTGAACCTGAAACACAAGCATTATTGGCTGCGGCTCAATTGGGGCCTAGAAACCGCCTGCGTTTCTATCAGGATACACATTCTTTTTCGAGAGTTTTATTCGTGCCGCAACCCAGTAATAGCCAGAGGAATACGATCACTAATAGTTTAGCTGCAAAGTTCCAGTCTACTACGCAGCCGCAAGGCGCAAACTACTTCCCAGTGATCGATCAAGTCGGTAGCGGCATCCCTACTACCGCTGATTACTTTGCTTATACCGACCTTATTCCAACCTGGACGCTTGAGATAGAACCACCACAAGGTTTTTCGGGTGAACCAAACGGCGGTGCATTTTATGGAGGAACAGGGGCGAGTCATTCTGGTTTTATTATGCCAGACAGTGAAATTAATCGTACTCGTAACCAATTGGCTCCCGCGCAGATTTTAATGTTCTATCATCAGGCTGGACCTGCTTACGTTAAAGAAGTGATGTTGGTTGATAGTGACGGTAACGATGTCTACTCGGCTACATGGAGTAGCGGAGCAACTCGAAGTTTGAATGTTGCTACCAACAATACCCTTGAAGGCGGGGAAAGCTATAGCTTGTATGTGAGCTTTAACAAGCCTATGCGTATCAGAAATTCGGCTGGTAATATTGCTCAATACACAGGGCAGTCTGTCAGCTTATCGCCAACGGTAACGATTACAGGTAATGGTGGTAGTGGTGATTTCACTCGCTCTGTTAAAGCCACCAATAGCAGTTGGCTGAACCAAGATGTGGATGGTTTTACGTTCTCGCAATATCATGATGATGCTTTCAAAGTTGATTTCACACTGCCAACGGATATCCCTGTGAGCGCTACAACTGGCACTACTGATATTAGTATCAATATTTCTGCTGAAGATTTAGCAGGATTAGAGTTAGACGCGAATCCAGCCACAGCCGTAGATTGGAGTGGCGGAGCTTGGACTAATTATGAAAACTCAAATGGCCAGGCTGGTATTAATGGTGGTACCGATTCTTCTTATAACTTAAGAGTCTCAAACCAGAACTTAACGCTATCCGAGCCACAGTCTAGTGGTGGCGGTGGAGGAAGCACCCCGTTGGCGCTATTAGTGCTATTGGGTTTGTTTGGTTTAAGACGCTTTAACAGGTTTAACAAGGGTTCTGACTAAAGCTGTTAATTACTCGCAAGGGCTTTAGGGTTTTCTAAGGTCCTTGCGATTAATTACAAAAACATTCCCCAAGGCAATCAAGCCGATACCTGATGCGACCGTCCAAGTCCACTGAAATCCTTCAAATAGTGTCGAAATGATTAACGCTACCGCAGGAAACAATACAACAGCATACGATGCTTTGTGCACACCAATTCGTCTCAATAAGGTTAAGTAACACCCAAAAGCAAAAACGGAACCAAACAAAGCTAAGTAAACTAAGCTGATATTATAGGATAGTGATAAATTGTAGGTGACTTCTTTACCCTGAGCTAAGCCAACCAAAAAACTAAATAAAGCACCATAGGCCATACCGTAGGTGTTCATTTGAATGATCGGTAAATCATATTTTTGGGTTTGAACTGAAACTAGGTTACCAATGGAGGCCGCTAAAACACCTAAAATTGCAAGAGTAAGGCCAAGCACAGCGGTATTTTCCAGACTAAAATGAGTCAGTTCATCCCAGAAGATCAGCACCATTCCTACTAAACCAAGAGTTGAACCAATGGCGACTCTTGGTGTAATTGGTGTCTTAAAGAAGACTCTAGAGTTTATGATGTTAACGATTAAAACCGAAGAGAAAATTACCGAAGCCATCGCTGAGCTAAGGTATTCTTGCGCTTGGTATAAAAGTATATAGTTTAGGCTGAACATACAGACACCTAGCAATATTAACCATAGATGCTGCAGTAGACTAAATTTTAGAGGGAGTTTTTTTACTAAGCAGTAAAGCCATAAAAGCAGTGCAGCCAGCGCGAAACGATAGAATGTCGAGTATTCGTGTGCAACGCCGTCTAGCTGATACTCGATGGCGAACCAAGTGCTGCCCCAAATCAACACACATAATGCATACAGTACACTGGTGGACATCAAAAACTTCATAAATCGGCCTTGCGGGGGTTATAGCTGTGCTTTTAATGTGCAGATGATGCCATAGATGGTAGAATTCTGCTCGAATATTTTAGTGAGCTTTGAGCGAATCGGTATGCAAGAACAAGACGTAATTATTATTGGCGCAGGAGCTGCTGGGCTTATGTGTGCCATTAGCGCTGGCGGGCGAGGTAAGTCCGTGGCCGTCTTGGATCATGCTAATAAGGTCGGTAAGAAAATATTAATGTCAGGCGGTGGACGTTGTAATTTCACCAATTACTATGCTGAGCCTAGTAACTTCCTTTCGCGTAACGAACATTTCTGTAAATCTGCGTTAAGCAGGTATACGCAATGGGATTTTATTGCTCTAGTTGAGAAGCATAATATTCCCTACCACGAAAAAAAATTAGGGCAGTTATTTTGTGATAACAAGGCTAAAGACATCGTCAATATGTTACTGGATGAATGCAGTGACGTCGGTGCTGATGTTAGAACTCATTGCTCCATTGAGCAGGTAGAGAAACTTGAAAAGGGGTTTCTACTAACCACAAGCCAAGGTAAGTGGCGGTGCCAGTCTCTCGTCATTGCAACGGGAGGATTGTCCATTCCGACAATGGGCGCGACGGGCTTTGGTTATGAGGTGGCTCGCCAGTTTGGTCTTAAGATGCTAGACACAACAGCAGGGCTGGTTCCTTTCACTCTGACCCCCAGTCTTCTAGAACAATTTGAGGGACTTTCAGGAACATCGGCTGACGCTATAGTAAGCTGTAATGGAGAGAGTTTCCGTGAAAACATCTTGTTTACTCACCGTGGATTGAGTGGGCCTTCCATTCTGCAGATATCGTCTTACTGGCGACCTGGCGATAGTGTTGAGATTAATTTGTTCCCAGATTTAGACTTGTTCAAAGAACTAAAAGACAGCCAGCAGGCACGGCCAAAGTCGCACATCAACACGCTATTAGCTGAAACACTAACCAAAAAGCTTGCCGATCGGTTAACGGATTTATGGTTTAAAGAGATAAAAGACAAGCCCCTAGCTGAACTGTCTAACGAGTCACTGCAACGCGTTGCTGAACAATGTCATGCATGGAACCTCAAGCCAACGGGAACGGAAGGCTATCGAACAGCGGAAGTTACGTTGGGCGGGATTGATACTGACGAAGTGTCTTCCAAAACCTTTGAGGCTAAGAAAGTCCCAGGTTTATATTTTATCGGTGAAGTGCTGGATGTTACGGGGCACTTAGGTGGCTTCAACTTCCAGTGGGCCTGGGCTTCAGGCCATGCTTGTGGGCAGGAGCTTTAGCTGTCCCAACCCGCCGGATCAACGTTATAAAACTGTTTGAACTGTTGGTATAACTCTGGGTGTTGGTTTCTTAAGTCTTTTGGTCGTTCAAAAAACACTTCACTGGTGACGGCGAAAAATTCTGCTGGATTGGTCGCGCCGTATTTATCAATCAGAGTCGGTTCACCGCGCTGTGCTTGTTGGCGTAGCTTTTCAAATTCAGCCGATAGTGTGTTTGACCATTTGTCGTAGTTTTGTTCTTTGCTGAGAGGAGGGGCACCGTTGTTTGTTCCCGATTCACCGTCAAGCTGGTGAGCAAATTCATGGATGACCAAGTTATGGCCATCTTCAAAGTCTGCACCGCCACTCGCCGAGTCCTTCCAAGACAGTATCACTTTTCCGCGATTCCATGATTCACCAAGGATGACGCGTGAGTCACGCTGATGCACCCCTGAACCATCTTGAGAGGAACGATTAGTGATAAATGCGGCTGGATAAATGGCGATGGTTTGTAGGAAGGGATAAAAGTCAGTGTTACGGTTTAACAATAACAAGCAGGCCTGGGCAGCGATGGTGACTTTAACCTCATCAGTAATATCTTGCCCCTGGTGACCTGTAAATGTTTTCTCTGAAAGAAAAACCTTCATCTTATCTTTCAGCTGTAACTGCAGGTCTGTTGGCATTTTATAGAAGAAGCTAAGGTTTTTACGTAGGATGTTGCGCCATTCTTTAGGAAATGGTTGATTAGCTATTTCTTGTCTTTTTTTACGTCGGCGAATACTTGATGTCGCAATCCATGCAATTAAGCCTGCGCACAACGCTAAAAATATGTATAAAGGGACCATGGTTTGCTCTATCAAGTTGTAATACTTAAAGTTATTGGGCTTAAATGATTTTTTTCAAGAATGCTGTGCTTTATAACAAAAAGGACTGCTTCTAAGCGCTACAAAGTTAATATAGGCTTAATACTTGAAGATACTAAGCCAATTAGGGTATAAATCAGGTTTACTTATTTTGGGGATAATAAATGAATAACGATAATGCGCAACCAACGGGCGCTATTGCTCGTTTTTTAAACGGCATTGAGCGCGTTGGGAACAAGCTTCCTGACCCAGCCATTATATTCTTAGTGGCTATGATCACGATCTGGATTTTATCTTGGCTATTCTCAGGCGTTGATTTTTCGGCGATTGATCCTAGAACCGGTGATCCGATTGTCATCAAAAACTTATTAACAGGCGATTCGCTGGCTAACTTCTTATCGACCATGGTCAAAACCTTTACCGGCTTTGCACCGTTGGGAGTGGTGTTGGTCGCTATGTTAGGTGTTGGTGTTGCAGAGCATTCTGGTTACATCAACACGGGCATTAAATTGATGTTAAAGCGCACACCAAAAGCGCTATTAACGCCAATGATCATCCTTGTAGGTATTGTCAGCCACACGGCAACAGATGCGGGTTATGTATTGGTTATTCCGTTGGCCGGCGTGATTTTCTATGCCATGGGGCGTCACCCATTAGCAGGTATCGCCGCAGCATTTGCTGGCGTGAGTGGTGGTTTTAGTGCCAACTTTATCCCTTCTGGCATTGACCCATTACTGCAAAGCTTTACTCAAAGCTCAGCTCAGATTATTGAAGAAGGCATGCAGGTAAACCCTTTAAACAACTACTTCTTCACATCGATTTCCAGCGTATTTATTATCCTAGTCGGTTGGTATATTACTGACAAAATCATTGAGCCACGCCTGCAATAGACTAAGGTTGATGGCGAAACGGATGATTTACCAGAGTTCGATATCGTTACAAAAGAAGAGAAGCGTTCTTTCATTATCGCAACAACCGTAATGATTGCTGGCCTCGGGCTATTAGCTTGGGCATCGTTAATTGATGACTCACCATTAAGTCACGAAGGCTCACTGACCAATTTCAGCGCACCGTTGATGCAATCAATCGTTCCGCTAATTTTCTTACTATTCTGGATTCCTGGCGCTATTTACGGCTTTGCTTCAGGCACTTTCAAAAAGTCTAAAGACATGATTGACGCCATGACCAAAGCGATGGGTGGAATGGCGTATTACGTCGTCATGGCCTTCTTCTGTGCTTTATTTATTTCAGCGTTTGCGCAGTCTAACTTAGGTGCTCTATTGGCAATTGAAGGCGCTCAGGTTCTAAAAGCCTTATCGCTTCCAAGTGGCGTTACTGTTGTTGGCATTATCTTCTTAACAGCGTTCGTTAACCTGTTTGTCGGATCTTCGTCAGCAAAGTGGGCATTGTTAGCTCCGATCTTTGTACCTATGTTGATGCAGCTGGGTATTTCCCCAGACCTGACACAAGCGGCGTACCGTGTTGGTGATTCGAGCTCAAACATCATCACGCCATTGATGCCTTACTTCCCACTAGTGGTGGTTTACTGCCAGAAGTACGTAAAAGATACGGGTATCGGTACTTTGATTGCGATGATGTTGCCATTCTCGATTGCTTTCCTAATTGGCTGGAGCTTGTTCCTGCTGGCTTATTGGGGGCTAGGAATTCCTCTTGGCATTCAAGCAAGCTATACCTTTGGGTAACCATTGCTAGAGTCTTACTGATTCATAATAAAAAAAAGGAGCCATATGGCTCCTTTTTTTTTTTAAGAAGTATTTAATTATTACTGTCTAGCCGGATTGCCATGACAAGTTGTTATCCGATTTAAGCCTTGATAATATCTGTATTCGGATATTAATAAAATAAAACAATGAATGGATTATATAAAATAATACTAATATGGGTATTCTTTTGCGCTAACGTTTATGCTGAAGAGTCTTTAGAGCTTAAAGAGACTTACTCAATTCAACCGATTCCAAGCTGGGTTACCCAGCAAGAAATCCCCAAAAACATTGGTCAAGACGGCAATTATGGCGTTTCCTATTATTTGCTTGAGCGTCAACTAGATTTCGGGACTGAATCTCAAGACTACTTTAGGCTGGTTTATTCGATAGATCAGAAGGAGGCGTTAGCTGAAAACTCACAAGTAATTATTGACTATAACCCTAGTTTTCAAAAGCTAGAGGTTCACCACATTAACGTTATTCGAAACGGAAAGGTTGTTAATCGCATAACTTTGAATGATATCACTGTGGCTCAAAGTGAGGATACGGAAGAAAGCCTCATGTTGACGGGAAAGGCAACTGCTTCAACACAAATAAAAGGACTACAAGTAAATGATATTGTGGATTTTTCTTATACTATAAAAGGTCAAAATCCGGTTTTTGAGGGGAAGACATTCTTTAGACAAAACTTGGGGTGGTCATCGCCGATTAAAAAGCTCTTTGTAAATACGACTTCTGACAAGGCGCTACAAATTAAAGCAACGGCTTACCATGACAAGCTTTCTAGAGCAAAGGTGAGTGGACGATACAACTATAGGTTATCGGTAGACAATGTAAGCACCAAAAAGTCCTTAGATGGAATCCCCAATAGAATACTTTATTTTCCCTACATCCAAGGAAGTGAGTTTGAGTCGTGGGATGAGGTTGTTGAATGGGCGCTCCCACATTATCAAGATAAGTTTCAATTAAATAGTTCCCTAATCGATATTGTTAAGGGGTGGAAAAAGAAGTATCCAGATGATTTAGAATCTCAAGTAACAGCAGCTATTCAATATGTACAGGATGATATCCGTTATTTCGGTATTGAGCTTGGGGTTAATTCTCATAAACCACATCACCCTAATACCGTGTTTGATAGGAAATATGGAGACTGTAAAGATAAAACTGTAATGCTGGTTGCGTTACTTAACCAATTGGGGGTGACTGCGTACCCTGCTTTAGTGTCGACGGATTTAAATAGTGGCTTTGAAAAGATGTTGCCAAGCCCTGGCGTATTTGATCATGTCATTGTTGGTATAAAGTATGACGATAAGTACTACTTTGTGGATCCAACTAAGTCAGCTCAAAGAGGCAGCTTAAAGTCGATGAGTCTCCTGCCTTATGAGAAAGTGCTGATCATTGACTCCCAATTAGAGCAAGGTATTGTAGAAATACCACAACATCGTTATGACCATAGAATCCATATTGAAGAGGAATTTAAGTGGAGCACTATGTCAGAGCCGGCTAGCTACTTAATATCTTCTACTTATTATGGGGTTGAGGCTGATAGAATTCGGAGCTGGTATAAGGTCAATAGCGAGAGTGTTATTCAAGATAATTACTTTAATTTCTATAAGAAAGTATATCCGACTTTAAAAATTAATGATGGAATCGATATTAGTGATGATGAAGAGCTGAATATAGTTACAATTAAAGAGTCTTACTTAGTTCCGAGTTTATGGAACTTCAGTTCCAACCATTACTATTCAGACTTTTCTTCTTACGAAATGAAAAGCCATATATATTATCCTGAAAGACCAGAGCGCAAAGCTGCTTTGGCAATCCCCTTCCCAAAAGACGTGACTCACCATATAAAAGTTGAGCTACCTAACACTTTTACTTTAGATACAGAAAAAGATACCAAAAAAATTAGTCACGAAGACTTTAGTTTTAAGAGAAGCGTTGCTATTCAAAAGAATTCTATGGATTTAAGCTTTGATTATAAAGTTCATGATAAAGAAGTTGATGTAGAAAAGCTTCCTAGTTATTACGAGTCGTTACTGGAGTTGCAAAACAACCTTAATTATAGGTTGGTTTTTCCTGCGAATAAATCTCAGCAAAAACAACAACGAAAAAAGCGCCTTCAGGACCTTATAAAAGGATAATAAATGAAAAATATAACATTTTTACTAGCTGTCGCTCTTTTGGCACTAAGTTCTTGTAAAACCCTTGAGCCTATAGATCCTCAAGTACAGAATGATGAAGTCTATACCAAAGTATTTAATCGGCTGCTTGTCGAGCCAAGCTCAGTACCTTTCGATAAGTTGTATGAGAGTTATTTAAATTCAAGTTACTTCCTTGATAATGGCAATGCATTTAATAGCTTTGTAAAGCTGGAAAGTGACATATACAGTGGAAAAGTTGCATGTGAGTCAGTTAACTTCATAAGTAGGTTAAAGACGTTACCTCTCTCTATTCGTGTACATCAACTGGCTGCTGACTGCGCTCAAAGGTCTAATGATAGTACAGCGATTGAGTTTCATGAAAGCTTTATTGACTACTTAGTTTTAGGTTACTTCAAAAGTAACGATGCAAAAAACTATTATAGCGCGGTTAACGTTACAGACTTCGGTGAACCAACCGATCTGGTTCAAGCCCTTGGGTATGAAATTGTTGAATATTACATTCAGCCCTACGCTTCTGGTTCAATGTTCTCGTATGTTCTTGTAGCAAATTCTGAAGATACTGGTGAACAGCGACTCTTTCACTTTAATCTATGGGATGCCTTAGATGTATTGTATTTAAAGGCCGAAGAGCCTGTGGATATGTATTCACTAGAGTTTTTGCCTTTCGCAACTTTTGAAGAATTGCGAGAAACAAATTCTGCGTTTGACTTAGGAACGGCCAAGATCCTGTGGTCACAAAAGAATGACCTGGCTGCTAAACGATTACTGAGTTCGGTAAAAGCTGGCAATTCTATGGCTCAACAAATGTTAGCTGACAAGCTGCTCCTTGGTGAAAAAATTGAAGGGTATGACACAGACGATGCGATTGATCAGCTGATTTCAGCATCAGAGGCTGGCTTAGCTACTGCTTTTGCCAGACTTTCTGTGATTTTTAAGCATGGAATTAATACCGATATAGATATCAAAGTTGCTAAGCAGTTAGAACAGAAGTCTGTAGTACTTATGGGAGAAGAGCAGACATTAGCTGAAATGGCATTAATATCTGTTATTTACGGTTTGTCAGAGGAGAAAAGAGTTGAAGCGTTCAAAAGAGCTGCTTCAGCTGGCAGCGGGAAAAGTGCTTTTTACCTATACAATTATTTCACAGGTAAAAATGAAGAGGATAAAGCACGAAAGTATCTTGAGTTGGCTGCCAGCTTAGATTATGCAGAAGCTTTAATTCTAAAAGGCTCACTTCTTGCAATGGATGACTCTGCGAAGTGGGATGATGTAGAAGAAGAGTTCTTTGAATTACTAAATCAAGCAAAGTTACAGCATCACCCTAAAGCTGACTTTATTCTATCTAGGTACCTCCAAGCTAGTGATAAAGCCAAGTCATTTGAGTATTTAGAGCAAGCAGCAAAAAAAGGTCTCGTAGTTGCCCAATATGATTTAGCTTATGCTTATTCAGATGGCGTCATCGTTGAACGTGATTTCCATCAGTTTAATCGTTGGCTTAAGATGGCCGTTAAACAGGGACACCTGCCTGCGATAGTAGGCCTTGGTTATAATTATGAAAAAGGAACGGGGGTAGAGCAAAGCCTAGAAAGTGCTGTTGAAATGTATCGTTTAGCTGCTGAGCAAGGTAGTGCTCAGGGGATGTTCAATTATGGTTATATGCTTCTCAAAGGACGAGGTGTTGAAAAAAATTATCCGCTCGCCGTGGAATGGTTTGAAGAAGCTGCTGAAAAAGGACACGCTTCGGCTAATAACGAATTGGCTTTAATGTACAAGGAAGGTGAGTATTTTAAGCAAAATTATAAAAAAGCAAATCAATTATTCCTGTTGGCTGCAGAAAAAGGAGAAATGTACGCTATGTATAACCTAGGAGTGTCTTACGAAGAAGGGTTAGGTGTTTCTAAAGATATTGAAACTGCGATGGAGTGGTATTTTAAAGCACAGGCAAAAGGCCATGAAGCGGCAACTGTCAGACGATTCAATTTGCTGAAAGATAAAGCTGGTTGAGTCTTTTTTCATCTAAAGCACCTTAAAGAAGAGAGCTGTTTAAAAACAGCTCTCTCACAGCTTGGACGATATCGTCTTTACCTGGAAGTACAAATTCCCACGAGGTTCCGATTGGAATAAATGTGTCGTGGCCAGTGATTCGTTTAATCTTAGGTAGCTGTTCTAAACTCTCAATTAGACCAGTGATTAATTCTTCGCTTAAAGAGCCTGTTTTACGACATTCATCAACGACCAAAACGTTCTGGTAGTTTTTCGCGATATCAGCTATTCCTTTATGATTCAGTGGTGCCAACCAGCGAATATCCATGACATCTACCGCTGTTTTGTATTTGTCTTTTAAAATTTTCTGCGCTTGCTGTGATAAATAGTGTCCATTGCCATAACTAATAATTAAGGTCTTGCTTGGTTTTTTGCCTTCACTTGGATATAAGGCAGGTTCGCCAAAGTTAACCGCTTCATTTGGCTCTGGGTAAACCCCAAGCCAGCCATTATCACCAGCTTCATGTAAGTCTTTGGCATGATACAGCGCGATAGGCTCTAAGAAGATCACCACACGTTTTTGCTCATCCGCCAGTCGAACGGCTTCGCGTAACATTTTAGCGGCGTCTTGACCGTGAGAAGGGCAGGCGAGTATCACGCCTGGGATTTCACGCAAGAAAGCGATTGAGTTATCGTTGTGGAAGTGACCACCGAACCCTTTTTGGTAGGCTAAGCCAGCGATGCGAATGACCATCGGGTTGGTGAACTGATTGTTAGAGAAGAAGGATAAGGTCGAAGCTTCACCGCGGATTTGGTCAACCGCGTTGTGCGTATAAGCTAGGAACTGAATCTCTGGAATCGGTAAGTAACCTAAATGCGCTGCACCAATAGCGTTACCTAAAATACTGGTTTCGTCTAGCATGGTGTCGAACACGCGATTTTCGCTAAAGCGTTTTTGTAAGTTCGTCGATACGCTATACACACCGCCTTTCTTGCCGACGTCTTCACCAAACATAATAATGTTCGGGTATTGCTCCATCAGATCGGTCAGCGCGTAGTTGATTAGCTGTGCCATGCTTCTCGGTTTATCTAAGAACTTAAACTGACGGCCGATATCAAACAGCTCATGTCGTTTGCTAATGGTCGGCTGCGCTGGCTTTTCTTTCTTTGGACATTCTGGTGCGACAGAGGCACATACTTCTTCAGCACTTGACAGTTTAGGTAGCTTTATCGCTTGCTCAGCGGCTTTCTCGACTTTCTGGCGTGTATTTTCATACATCGTCAAAATATCATCGGTAGACAAATAGCCAGCTTCGATACACAGGCGCGCGGAGTGAAGGAGTGGGTCTTGTGCTTCGGTAGCTTCGATATGCTCAACGGTGTGATACATGCTTTCTGTATCATTACCGGCATGTCCCATCAGGCGCACTGTCTTCATGTGTAAGAAAACCGGGCGACGTTCATAGCGTGCGATTTCTTCGGCTTCTTGCGCCGCCATGTAAGCGTCGGGCAGGTGTAAGCCATTACACGGAATATACTCGATACTTTGACGGTTCTTAACGTTATTTTCGATCCAGTTGTCAGGCGTTGATACCGAGATACCAATACCGTTATCTTCACAGATATAGACGAGCGGTAATGGCTCGCCCTTATAAGCTAAATATTGAGCAGCGTTGAAGGCAGATTGTGAGGTCGCATGGTTAAAGCTGGCATCACCAAAGTTGCATAAAATAACGCCATCGCTAGGCACTGTGGCATTAAAGCCAGTTCGATAGGCGCGGCCTAAAGACCAGGCTGCGCCCATGGCTTTCGGCAGATGCGAGGCGATAGTACTGGTTTGCGGTGGCACAAACAGCTTGGCGGAGCCAAAAACTTTGTGTCGTCCTTGCGATATCGGATCATCTTTAGCCGCTACCAGCGATAGGATTTGGTCGTTAATTGGATCGATATTCGGCACTTTACGTGAGCGCTCAGCCATCAAGGCACCTGACCGGTAGTGTAGAAAGGCCATGTCATCATGCCTAAACACTTTACCTAATGCGGCGTTACCTTCATGACCACTGCTACCAATGGTGTAAAAACCGATGCCCTGATCTTTTAAAATTCTAGCTCGCAGATCCAAGTGCCGACTGATAAGTTGCGACTCAAATAACTGCACAAACTCTTGTGGCGACAGCTGTGAGGCGCTGGCTGGTATGTTACTGAGTTTATTTGGAAATTTAGCGGTTTTGAGTGCGATTAGGAAGTTCTGATCGATGACACTGGCACGGTCGAGCATTGTAATAATTTTATGTGATTATAAGTTGGGGATTAGTATGCTTTATGGCTATAAGGATGTCACTCCAAGCACAACTGGTTGGATCAGATCGGTAAGCCTTTACAATGATTCACTTCGCATAGGTTCATTGAAACGGCGAATGTGTTAAAGTAGCGCCAACATAATATAAGGTTAGGTTATATCGAAACGGTATGAAAGTTTATAACAACGTTCTAGAGATGGTTGGCGAAACGCCAATGGTTAAGTTTCAGAAAATGAATACTGGAAAGTGCCAGTTGTTCGGCAAGCTAGAGTCGCAAAACCCTGGTGCCTCAATCAAAGATCGTATCGCGATCACGATGGTTGAAACCGCTGAGAAAGAAGGCTGGATCAAGCCGGGTGATACTTTGATTGAAGCGACGGCAGGTAATACAGGCCTCGGCCTAGCTATGGTTGCTGCACAGAAGGGTTATAAACTAAAAATCGTCATGCCTGATAAAATGAGCATGGAAAAAGAATATAACTTACGTGCCTTTGGTGCCGAAGTCATGCGTACCCGTTCAGACGTGGGCAAAGGTCATCCAGAGTACTACCAAGACGTTGCTAAGCGTTTGTCTGAAGAAAATGGTTGGTATTTTATTAACCAATTCTCGAATCCTTCTAATATTGCGGCACACTATATGACGACTGCACCTGAAATCTGGGAGCAATTAGACGGTAAGGTTGATGCAATCGTTTTAGGCGTTGGTTCTGGCGGAACCGTTACTGGTATTGGTCGTTTCTTGAAAGAAAAGAACCCTGATGTGGATATCGTGCTAGCGGATCCGGATGGCTCAATCTTAACTCATTACCACGAAACTGGCGAAATGTCAGAAGCGGGTAGCTGGGTTATCGAAGGCATCGGTGAAGATTTTATTCCTGATATCTGTGACATGAGCTTATTCACAAAAGCTTATACAGTTACTGATAAAGAGTCTTTAAATACCGCGCGCGAATTGATGCTGAAAGAATCTGTGATGGGCGGTTCTTCGACAGGTACGTTAGTCGCGGCAGCATTGAAGTATTGCCAAGATCAAACTGAGCCTAAAAATGTTGTGACCTTTGTGTGTGACACGGGTAATCGCTACTTATCCAAAATGTACAATGACGAGTGGATGAAAGAACAAGGCTTCTTATCATGAGCCAAGACAAGCAATTAACGCCACCAACGGCTAACATCTCTATGTGGCTGTTATTATTAGATATTATTGGGATGGCTCTGGTGGTTTTTGCGGGTTACGAAATCTACTTAATCAACGAAAAGAACTCAGGCGTGCTTGCTGAGCACTTCACTTGGCCACATTACCCTTGGGTTATCATGGGGTTGGGGGTTCTACTGATGATTCCTTTTCATAAACAAGTCTTTAGCTTGTTTAGAAAGGTTAAGCAGTATCAAAAAGAGCTCGCCAAAAAGAATCGTCCTGATTTTTAAAACTCGTATTGTGTGAAATAAAATCATCCTACCCTTGAAATTTGCTGTAATGACTAGATGTTATAAGCATCTAGTCATTCTGAAGCCAAAACGAGCTTAACGATATAACCAATAGGTATTATATGTCAGACAAGAAATTTAAGTTTGCCAGTCGTGTGATCCATGCTGGTCAAGAGCCGGAACCCATTACTGGTGCGGTGATGCCACCGATTTTCACGACTTCGACTTACGCCCAGCCATCTCCAGGTGAGCATACGGGTTATGAATATTCGCGTAGCCAGAACCCAACGCGTATGGCTTATGAGCGTTGTATCGCTGATTTAGAAAATGGTAAGCAGGGTTATGCTTTCGCTTCTGGTATGGCGGCGACTAGCACGATTCTTGAGTTATTAGACGCTGGTTCGCACGTTATCGCGATGGATGACTTATATGGCGGAACTTTCCGTTTATTCGACAAAGTTCGCAAGCGCACAGCGAATTTAGAGTTTAGCTTCGAGAACTTGTCTGATTTAAGTAATTTGGAAAAGGCGCTTAAACCAAACACTAAGATGATTTGGGTTGAGAGTCCGACTAATCCAATGTTGAAAGTGGTTGATATGAAAGCGATTGCTGACTTCGCTAAGAAGCATAACTTGATCGCTATCGCGGATAACACATTCGCCACGCCATTTAACCAAACGCCTTTAGACTTTGGTTTCGATATCGTGATGCACTCAGCGACTAAATACCTAAACGGTCACTCGGACATTGTTGGCGGTGTTGCGGTGGTTGGTGATAATGATGAATTGCGTGAGCAAATGGCGTTCTTGCATAACTCAGCAGGCGCGATTCAAGGCCCATTCGACAGCTATTTAGCGCTTCGTGGTCTGAAAACCCTTGCGCTTCGTATGCGTCAGCATAACGAGAATGGTCAGAAAGTGGCTGAGTTCCTCAGTAATCATCCACAAATTGACAAAGTGTATTACCCAGGCCTAGAGTCACACCCACAGCACGATCTTGCTAAAAGCCAAATGAAAGGCTTTAGTGGCATGGTTTCAGTACTGGTTAAAGGTGATACTGAAGAAGAAGCGGCTAAAAATTCGCATGAGTTCATGAAGAAGCTAAAAGTCTTTACTCTGGCTGAGAGTTTGGGTGGCATTGAAAGCTTATCGAACCACCCAGCAATCATGACTCACGCCGCTGTACCGCATGAGATTCGCCAAGAAATTGGTATTTTAGATAACTTAGTGCGTTTATCTGTAGGTGTTGAGGATATTGATGATATTCTTGAAGATCTAGATTCGGCTTTAAAGTTCTAAGTCAAAGCTGGAATTAATGAAAAAGGCGCCTGATTAGGCGCCTTTTTTGTGTTTTGTACCAATGTTTCAGCAGTAGTTTTACCAAACCTTGTCTTTATCGCCTTTGCGGACTGTGTAGGCTGCGATATATGCGCTAAAAAATAATGCTGGTGCAAAGGGCAGCAGCGCTTGCTCAAAGAAAACACCGCCGAGCCAAGCGAGTAACCCTAAAACGGCGAAACTTTGCTCCACGAATATTAGGTGTGAACGCTTTCTTATACCTACCAGGTTGAGTCTTAACCATAAAGGTTTAGCCTTCCACTCTTCTGTACTTTTGTCTATCACGATAATCTCCTTTTGTAATGTTTCGATATCAGTGTCGAAAACAGCAGCAAGAGATTTTAATGACTCCAAACTGGCACGGTTGCCACTTTCAATCCGTTGAATGGTGCGAATACTGATTCCACTCAGAATGGACAGTTGTTCTTGTGACCAGTGTTTTTGTTCGCGCAGTTTTTTCACAATCATGAGTTTCTCTCTCGTAGCTGTTTCAGGAGGAAATTATCCATAAAACAGTGACTGGCGGTGACGACAAGCGCCCGTCAGTGGGGCGACAGCCTTATAAATCATAGGGTTATAGATGGAGCGTTAAAACGAGTTACTTCAATAAATTCGCTGGAGAATACTGATCGGTCAGTACTTTCGCATCAGTGTCCCAGTTAATCTCATCACTAATAGCGTCAAACACTCGAGTGGCATCAACCCCGTATTCTAATAGTTGATCTTGATATTGCCCAACTTTGGATTTCAAAGATTCTATTGAAGGTAATGGTTCATTACTGACGACAATAACGCGGTTGGTCTTTTCGTCTTTAAAGTGTATCTGGTATAACCCGCCAAAAACCTCTTGATAGGTCGCTGACTCGTGGTGGAATAGGGCGCTTGAGCTGAAGGTGTTGGCCATGATGATGCCGCCCGGTTTCAGTAAGCCTTTGACTTCTTCGAGGTATTCTTGGGTCATCATGTGTTCAGGAATATAGTCGCTGTTGAAAGCATCGAGTAGGATAAAGTCATAGCGTCTGTCTTTGCGCAAAGCACGCTTCACAAACACTCGGCCATCGCGTACGTGCGTCTCATATTGTTCATCATCGTCGGTGTAGCCAAAGTATTTTTTCGCCATATCAGCCACAACATCATCAATCTCGACAGAAACAATGTTGGCATTTGGATATAGTTCTTTATAGCGATTAACCAGTACACCGCCGCCTAAGCCAACCACCAACATATCCTTGGGGTCTTCTAAAAAGAAAGTCGCGCCCATGGCGAGCTTGTAATAATCGAAAACCAGCTCTTTGGGTCTTTCATCGAAGGTACAGGACTGACTGAGATCGTTACGGCTTTTCTTGCGAAAGCGCATACAGGTGAGACCGACCTCTTTCACAATATACACGTTTTGATATAGAGAGCGTTCTTCTTCAACAATGTTCGCTTTGCTATCCATTGGCGTAAAAGATAAGCCGATTAACGTAGCGGTTAAAAGGCCAAGCATGAATTTATTCATTAGTAAGCTCCGCTTTTTCAGCTTTTGGAAGAGGTTTCGGGAATAGCATAGCGATCACTCCCACCACGGCTAAGACAATGGTCACACCGTACAAAATAGAGTCTAACTCAAACCATAGCACGAGATAAAAAGATGTCATGATCGTGCCCAGCGCGCTTCCCAGCGTTGATACAAAGTAGAGGAAGCCAGCGGTTTGACCGCTACTTTCAGCATTAGCCACCAACAAACGTACCGAATAAGGAGCGACCATCCCCATAATGGTGGTCGGTACTAGGAATAAGATGATGGAGCTCACTAAAGAACCATAGCGCGGATCCTCTATCTTCATGAAAACCCAGTCTGACAACTCTGAATGCCAAATGTCCAGCGGCAACGTGGTAAACGATGCTGCAAGAAAGATTACGCCATATTTACGGGTGTTCGGTTCTTTTAGAGAGAGTTTACCGCCTACAAGGTAGCCAATAGAGAGGGCGAGCATAAAAACGGTGATGATACTGCCCCAAACATAAACGCTGCCACCAAAGTAGGGCGATAAGATTTTTCCGCCCAACAGCTCAACGGTCATGATGGAAAAGCCCATAATAAAGGCGCAAATTAGAACAAGAGTATTCATAGATTGAGTTATAGAATTTATTGGTTCACCTGATAATAAGCGAATGCACATAAATGTCAAAGTTTGTGAAGAGCTCGTGAAATATATAAATCCTTAATATTCTGATACTTATATTCTATTGGGTCGATAAAATGATCGTGGTAGAATGGGGACTTTATATTTAAAGCGTGAATTAATCAGGAGATTAACATGGCAATTGAACTACCAGAATTACCTTATGGTCGTGATGCACTAGCACCACATATCTCGGAAGAAACGATCAATTATCACTACGGTAAGCACCACAACGCTTACGTGACTAACTTGAACAAGATGATTGAAGGCACAGATTTCGAAGGTAAGGCGCTAGAAGACATCATCCGTACATCTGAAGGTGGTGTGTTCAACAATGCTGCACAAGTTTGGAACCACACTTTCTACTGGAACAGCTTAAGCCCTAACGGCGGTGGCGAGCCTTCAAGTTCTATCGCTGACGCAATTAACGCTGCTTTCGGTTCATTCGCTGACTTCAAAGAGAAGTTCACAGCAAGCGCAGCCGGCAACTTTGGTTCAGGTTGGACTTGGTTGGTTAAAAATGCTTCAGGTTCACTTGAAATCGTTAATACAAGCAATGCCGACACGCCAATCACTGACGCTGGTGTTACGCCACTACTAACAGTAGACGTGTGGGAACACGCTTACTACGTAGACTACCGTAACGCTCGTCCAGAGTACTTGAAAAACTTCTGGGAGCTAGTGAACTGGGACTTCGCAGAGAAAAACTTTGCATAATCCAAGACAATTTGTCTAAGACGTTCCAATTAAAAAGCCCAGCATTTGCTGGGCTTTTTTGTGCGCTGACTAAGGTTTAGTAAGTCGCTGTCCAATTTAAAGTATAAGTACGACCGCGTCCTTGGAAGTTAAACAAGTACTCAGGACCGTAAGCTGGGGAATAGAATGCTGTGGCGCGTTGCCCCCAAACCGTTGAATACTGTTTATCCAGTAAGTTAGTAATACCAAAGCTAAATTTTCCTGCTGAGGTTTCTGTGCTCAGTGCCAAGTCCAATGTGGTGTAACCATCGATTTCGCGATCTGAAGCATCTTCTGCGTCAAACGCATGGTTTGCTTGCAGGCGAGCTGTGTAGTCGTAGTTGGTCCAGCCTAAGAAAGCGGTAGCCGAAGATAACGATGCATAACGAACGTCACGTTTTAACCAGTCGCCATTGTCGTCTTCTTCTTCAGAGCGAACCCAGTGTACTGTAGCACCTGTCTCGAAGCCTTTATCAAAGAATTTGGTAAAGGCACCCTCAAAACCATAGTCACGAGTTTTGTTATCAACCACCACAACATTTAAGTTGGCATCGTTGCTGACGGCTTTGTCAGACCATGAATAATAGATTGAGCTTTGCGCCTGCCAGCTGTCTCCAGAAAAACGCCAGCCGAATTCAGCCTGATCGGTTTCAACCGCGCTAAGTGGATTGTCGTTAACATTAACGTCTGGGCTTTTGCCGTAGTACTTAGCAGGATCTGGCAGCTCAAAACCTTGGCTGAAACGGAACCAGGATTGATGGCTACCTGCGTTATACATGATGCTGGCGTTAAATAAACTCGCATCATAATCATTGCTACCGCCAGGAATTAATACGCTTACACGCTGACCAACAGGATCGTAGCTGTATTTATTAAAGTCTTGAACGGTGACGTCCATGTTCTGTTGACGTAGGCCAGCTGCAAGTTTCCAGTTGTCACTCAGCGCCCAGTCGGCTTGGATAAATCCAGACAAACCTTCAACTTCATAGCTTGGGTAGCGAGGTTCAGTACGTGATTCATTTTGAACTAAACCACCTGTCGCATCGGTAGTCGCTTGGTCAAAGAACATTTGATCCGCATCAAACTCTTCATGATCGAAATCCAAGCCATAAGTTATGTGAGTAGAGTCACTAATATGAGTATCAAACAAGGCTTTCATGCCCGAAAGCTGCGTGTTTTGTTTTGAAGTACCGAACTCAATCGCGTAACGACCTTCGGCTGGCAATATACGCGGGCGAGGGAAGGCGCTAAAGCTGGACTCCTCGTTACGATGGAATGCTTGCAAGTAGAAGTCTTGACCCAGTAAATCGCCATGATGGTATTGTAGGTTGAGCATCTCACGATCCGTCGCTGGTGAACGATCGGAACTGAAGCCATCGCGAATTTCAGCATCAGCTAAACTACCCACTGGTACTGCGTCGATGTTAGGGAAATAAAGACCGCGTTCACCGGTGTAGTTTGAGCGGTAGATTTGTGCCCCTAACTCAAGCGATTGCTCATCGGTTAATTTAATATCCACGTTACCCAAAATATCGACGGTGCGGTTATCTTGTAAGTCTGTTTGAGTAATGTCAGGGAAGATTTCATCGCCACTACCATCATAAAAACGACCGTTTTCCTCATAAGCTAAGCCCAAGTAGGCCTTAACGTCTTCGCTACCATCGCTGATTGAGTGTTTGATCCGTTTGCTGAGATCGTCGCTGCCGTTAAAGCTGCTTGAGGCACCAAGCTGAGTGGTCATGACCACGCCATCGCTAGAACCTTTCTTGGTGATGATATTAATAATACCGCCAGTTGCGCCGCCACCGTAAAGGCTGCTTGCGCCAGAAATCACTTCAATGCGCTCAACATTAAATGGGTCAATCGAGTCGAACTGACGTGATAAACCGCGTGAGTTGTTGAGCGATACACCATTAATCAATACTTGGACACTTCGGCCTCTAAGGTTCTGGCCGTAGTTTGTACGCCCTTGAGGAGCGAGGTCTAGCCCGGGCACTAATTTACCCAGCATGGTCTTCAAGTCCGCACCAGTCTCAAGTTGCTGCTCAATCCCTGCACGGTCGATAACCCAGACAGAACCTGGAATATCGCTAATTTTGGTTGGTGTACGAGAACCGACGACGACAATGGTGTCGTCTGCTGTTGTGGTTTGATTTGCCTGCAAGCCTACAGAAACGCTCAGCGCCACAGCCGCGAGGCTGAATCCTAAACGGTTGTTCATTGTGATTACCCTGTTTTTGTGGTGTCTTTTAATAGGGGGCACATTGTACGCTTGATGCAATTGCATGTAAATAATAATGATTCGTATTACTGTTAATTCCTGCGGGTTGGGGGTTAGTCTAAGGTTTTTTAGCAAAAACAAGGGGATAGAATATAAAAGATAGTGTGCTATAGTTTGCTAAACACAGGAGGTTGAATGACACAACATAATCAGAACAAGAAAGCCGTTAGCACTGAACGGCTTAAGTGGCTCCAGCGTGAATCAGAAGATTGGCAAGAACAGGGCTTAATCTCCGCCGAGGCTCAGGGCTCGATTCTTAACCTCTATGCCGGTCAAGAAGAGGCTGACGCAAGACGAATAGCGCTCAGTAATATCCTATTAATTTCTTTGGGTGCCTTGCTTATTGGTGGCGGTATCATTCTGTTACTGGCGCATAACTGGGAAGACTTTGGCACAGGGCTACGAACCTTTTTGTCATTCTTACCATTGGTGCTTGCCCAAAGCTTGTGTTGGTACGGAGTTCAGTATAAGCCAACCTCGTTGGCTTTGCGGGAATCTGGCGCCGTGCTGTTATTTTTTGCGGTAGCTTCTAGCATAGCCCTCATCAGCCAGACCTATCATATTTATGGAGACCTTGAACGCTTCTTGGTGGTTTGGTTACTGCTCGGCTTACCCATTATTTATCTGCTGCGTTCCGCAACGACCTTAATGCTAATTAGTGGCATCATCCTTTGGTTATGCTGCTTAGAGCGTGAACCTTATTGGTTGTTCTATATTGCGTTAACGCCCTATCTCTATAAATTGTATCAACAGCAAAGCAGGTTGTTATTACACTGGTCGCTATGGTTTGCTTTAATCGGGCTGACCATTTCAGTGGTTTACGGCAGCAGTTACTACACGTCGCCACTCGATCATTGGAGCATCTATATTGCGCTAACTTTAGGCTGCGCATATTACGCGCTTGGCCTTTGGTGGTTCGGCTTTGAAAACAAAAAGTTCTGGACCAGTGCGCCAGCGAGCATGGGCATTCTTATCATTGGCTTTATTAGTTTGATGTTTACTTGGTATGGCCGTACTCTACCGTCGGACTTTTGGCAGATAGAGTCGCCAATGCGCTTCAATGAGTACGCGATTCTAACGTTGTTCACGTTGTCTATTCTGTTTACGGCATTGTTTATGACACGAAACCGGAAGCTATTGTCGGTATCAAACTGGGTGGCATTGTCGAGTTTTGCTTTTGTGTTGCTAGGGATAACAGGGTTCTTTATTCACCAAAATCAACACGTTTTTGTCATCGCGTCGAACCTGTACATTTTGATAGGTTCTGTACTTTTAATGTTCCAAGGCATTAATCGAAATCGATTGATGTTACTGAATGGCGGTTTAATTTGGTTCAGTTTATTGGTGCTATTTAGGTTCTTCGATAGCGACATTCCGTTTGTGTTTAAAGGCGTTATATTTATTGTTATCGGCAGTGCCTTTATCGGAACCAATGTCTGGTTTAAAAAGAAACAACACGCCAAGGAGAGCCAAGCATGAAGCATCTAAAAGTATTACTACTGGCGCTATTCGCTGTGCAGCTGGCGGTTCCTGGTTATATGATTTTTGAGCAGCATCAAATTCTTAGCAAAGGCACTGTGTATAAATTTAAAACTCAACCGATAGACCCTTACGATCCTTTTCGTGGCCGTTATGTCACTCTGGCATACAACGTCGACGCTAACCCGATTCCGACCAAAGAGGTATTTCAGCGGGGAGATTGGGCCTACGCATTGCTGTCTGAAGATGAAGATGGCTACGCAACCTTTACGCAACTAGTCTCCGAAGAACCTGAAGCAGGGCAAGAGTACATTGAAGTCGAAGTCAGTTGGGGTGGCACCGATAGAGGCCACTACATCGATCTACCTTTTGACCGTTATTACGCCTCCGAAGAAACCGCTCCAAATATTGAACGTGCCGTATGGCGTCGCGATCAAGTTGAAGATGTTTATGCAGAAATTAGCGTGTTAAATGGTAAGGCCACGTTAAAAGAACTGTATGTTGAGGATTTACCCATTCGAGAGTATTTAGAGCAAAAAGCTTCTCAGGCAGAAGAGTAGATTCTTAAAAAGCACCAAGGCAGCAGTATTGAGAACTGCCTTGGTGATGTTTGAGTGCATTAACGCTTATCGTTGCGGTGCACCAATTGGTAGAGGATTGGCAGAATGACTAAAGTCAGTAAGGTCGATGAAATAATACCACCAATAACCACCGTCGCTAATGGCCTCTGAACTTCGGCACCTGTGCCAGTATTTAATGCCATCGGTATAAAGCCTAAGCTGGCGACTAAAGCAGTCATTAACACCGGGCGTAGACGAATAATCGCGCCTTCGATAATGGCCTTAGTCAGTTCACCAGTCTGACGCCACTTATCACGAATAAACGACAGCATAACCAAGCCATTCAGCACTGCCACGCCTGATAACGCAATAAAGCCTACGCCAGCCGATATGGATAATGGCATATCTCTCAGCCACAACGCCAATATTCCTCCGGTTAACGCTAGCGGTACGCCAGTAAAGATAATTAAAGCATCTTTAATTGAGCTAAATGCCATGACCAACAAAGCTAAGATAATCATTAAGGTTATGGGTACGACGATGGAGAGTCGCTCACTAGCAGATTCTAATTGCTCAAAAGTGCCGCCATAATCCAGCCAGTAACCGGCGGGTAGCTTAACTTCTTGCTCGATAGTTTGCCTAACCTCTTCAACAAAACTGCCTAAGTCTCGCTCACGAACATTAGCGGTGACGACTACGCGCCGTTTACCATTCTCACGACTGATCTGATTAGGAGCTGGTTTGAGTTTGATGTCAGCAACTTCAGATAACGGAATGTAGTTTCCGTCAGGCAATGGAACTGGCAAACTCCTGAGATTGTAAGTATCTTGTCGAATATCCTCCGGCAGTCGAACCATTAATTTAAAACGTCGATCGCCATCGAATATTAAGCCAGCACTGGTTCCACCGATGGCGGTCGCAATCAAGTTTTGCAGATCTTGGACGTTTAAGCCGTACCGTGACAGTAGAGTGCGCTTGGGTTCTATTGATAGCAAAGGTAGGTTCTCTACTTGCTCGACACGAGCATCAGCCGCGCCATCAACAGAATTAATGGCTGCCAAAATTTTATCGGCTTGCGCTTTAAGGGTATCTAAGTCATCACCAAAAAGCTTAATACCTAGGTCCGCTCTGACGCCAGAAATTAATTCGTTAAAGCGCATCTGGATCGGTTGGGTAAACTCATAGTTATTCCCGGGAAGCTCTTTAACGCTGGCTTCAATTTGCGCAACTAAATCACTGTCTAGTAACTCAGGGTTTGGCCACTCGCTTCTTGGTTTAAACATGACAAAGGTATCGGCGACGTTTGGGGGCATCGGGTCGTTCGCCACTTCTGGTGTTCCAATTCTCGAAAAGGTGGTTTTAACTTGCGGGAATTCAAGAATTTTCTTTTCGAGCTGCTTCTGCATTTCAACGGATTGTTCCAAACCCGTCCCCGGCGTTCTCAGGGCATGCAAAGTAATATCGCCTTCTTTAAGTTGCGGGATAAATTCCGAGCCCATGGTTGATGCTAACCAACTACAGACAATAACCAAGGTTGTCGCAGCGGCAATAAACAACCACTTCATTTTAAGTGCAAACTGCAACACCGGACGATAAACAGACTTGCTGGAACGAATGATGATGCTTTCTTTTTCCTGCACTTTGCCCGTCATAAAAATTGCGACAGCCGCAGGAACGAGCGTCAAGCTCATGACCAGTGCGGATAATAAAGCCATCACAACCGTCGCCGCCATCGGGTGAAACATTTTTCCTTCGACACCAGTTAAACTGAAGAGCGGAATATAAACCACGGTGATGATTAAGACGCCAAATAAACTTGGACGAATGACTTCGTTAGTCGCAGAGAATACAACCTCCAAGCGCTGCTTGAGTTCCAGTTTACCGCTTTTCTTCTGAGCTTCGGAAAGTCGTCGTATGGCGTTCTCCACAATAATCACAGCACCATCGACAATTAAGCCAAAGTCTAACGCGCCGAGGCTCATCAAGTTAGCCGACACGCCTGTTTGTACCATGCCTGTAATGGTCGCCAGCATCGCTAGCGGAATGACTGCTGCGGTGATTAAGGCCGCGCGGAAATTACCTAGTAGCAGGAACAAAATAACGATGACCAATAAAGCACCTTCGACTAGGTTCTTTTGCACCGTCGATATCGCTTTATCCACTAACTTGGTGCGATTATAAACTGCTTCGACTTTGATGCCGTCGGGAAGCGAGCTTTGAATTTTATCCAGCTCTTCTGCTACGGCGACTGAGACGTCTCGAGAGTTTTCACCCACTAGCATCATCACAGTTCCCAGCACGGTTTCTTTGCCATCTCTAGTAGCGGCACCAGTACGTAATTGTTTACCAATTCCGACATCGGCAACATCGGCAATAGTGACTGGCGTGTTATCAACCGCTTTCACCACGACGTTTTCAATATCTTCAATGGTTTTCAATTGGCCGGGAGAGCGAACTAATAATTGCTGTCCGTTAGTTTCAATATAGCCAGCGCCGCGGTTGTCATTGTTCGCATCAAGCGCATTGACTAAATCAGCCATCGAAAGGTTGTAAGTTAACAGCTTGGTCGGATTCGGCATCACATGATACTGCTTATCATAACCACCGATGGCGTTAACCTCGGTTACGCCTTTAACCAAGGCCAGTTGCGGTTTAATAATCCAGTCTTGAACTTCCCTCAGCGCCATCGAGTCATAAGGTTTGCCGTTTGGCTGTGAAGCGCCATCTTCTGCTTTTACTGTGTACAGGAATATTTCACCTAAGCCAGTGGCGATAGGCCCCATCTCGGGCTCAAGCCCTTGTGGAATTTGCCCTTTTATCACACCAAGCCTTTCATTAATCAGGCTGCGGGCGAAATATAAGTCGGTACCTTCTTCAAACACGACGGTGACTTGGGAGAGTCCGTAGCGCGATAATGAGCGCGTATAGGACATATTCGGCAGGCCGGCAAGCGCCGTTTCGATAGGGTAAGTGATACGTTGTTCGGATTCGAGTGGTGAGAACCCCGGAGCTTCGGTATTGATTTGTACCTGCACGTTGGTAATGTCTGGGACAGCACCAATCGGTAGTTTCTGATAACTCCATATCCCGAGGCCAATAATAACGGCCACCAGAGATAGCATGAGCCAACGCCTCTGTATCGAGAGGCGCAATATTGATTCAATCATGATCGCCTCCTAGTGTGCGTGTTTAGCACCCGACTTAAGCAAGTCGGCTTTCAGGGTATAGCTGTTTTTGACGACGTATTGTTCGCCAGCTTTTAAGCCCTGTGTAATTTCAACAAATTGGTCATCTCTTAAACCAATAGATACCTGCTTGGCTTCAAAGCCTGTTGGTGTTTTAACAAAAACGACAGGTTTGTCTTCCAAGGTTTGAATGGCTGACTGGTTCACGACGATAGGAACATTCTGTTGATTAATGATGATTTTTCCTTGAGCCATCATTCCTGCGGAGAGGCGATTATCAGGGTTGTCTATGGAGGCGCGAGCCAAAATAAACGGATGGTCATCATCGTTCGGTACGACGTGATCGATGGTGGTATTAATACGTTTATCATTGAGAGCTAACACAACTTTTTGTCCTGCGCGTACTGTCGTCATATCCTGCGGAAAAACTTTAAGTTCGACCCACATAAAACTGTAGTCTGCTACGGTAAACAGTGGTTGCTTTTGTGCCAGCTCGCCGGGGTTGGCGTGACGGGCGGTAATGATGCCGTCAAACGGAGCTTGGATCGGGTAACTACTTAAACTTTGGTTGGCTTCAACCTTTGCTAACAAATCGCCTTTTTTAACCCGCTGGCCAATGGTGACTTTAACGTCGGTTACCGTTCCTTCAAAGCGGGCGCCGATGTGACTGACATGGCCAGGATCGGGCACAATTTTTCCATAAGTGGTTAAGTGTTCAGTGATAATACCTTCGCTAGCAGTGGTCACTTCAATGCCAGAGTCGTGAGCCATTTTGTCGCTAATCGTAATGACTTCTTCATCGTGGTGATCTGAGTGACCAGATTCTTCATGAGCATGTTCATCGCTAGAGTGCTCTCCACTAAAAGCCTGAACTGAAAAAGTTGAAAAGGCCAATGAGACAATTAGCGTCATTTTCGATAATTGGTGTATTAGATTTTTCATGAGGTGTTCCTATGAATTCTTTTTGAATAAGGTCAGTGGTTCAGCTGTCAGTTGCTCTATGGCAACGCCATACATTAGGGCGGCACTAGCAGCATCGATAAGTTTACGTTTAGCTGAGATTAATTCTTGCCGCGCCGCAACATACTCAAAGTAGCTGTAACGACCTCGTTGGTAGGCTTTCTGAGTTTCTTTAAGGGCTAATGCTAACGTTGGAATAATGTCTTGCTGTAAGCGCTCAACAACATGAACAGATTGTTTTCTTTGCTGATAGGCATTAAATAATTGGTCATGCATGCGAAGCAAAGCGGTTTTCTTACTGACAAAGACTTCGTTTTTAGCGGCTAGTGCACTTTGTAGCTTGCCTTGATTTCTCGACTCGGAAAATAAGTCCATACTGAAACCAGCTTTAAAACCCATGTCTCCGCTTGCTTGGCTTCGAGTAAGGCCTACTGACCAATTGATATCGCTCTGGTTGCTGGTGCTAGTGAGATCAACCTCTGATTGCTTTAAGCGTTCCAGAGCCGAAAACTGCTTAATAGAAGGGTTATTTTGTACTTTCTGATAAAGCTCTTCAAAGCTTAAAGCATTACCAAAGCGATACAAGCTTGCTGAGGCTGAATAAACTTTCGAGGCTTGTTCATTCCACATAGCTTGAAGGCTTGCCGAATATACCTTGAGGTTTGACTCTTCTTTGTGCAGTGTTAATTCAGCTTGGGCCAGTGATGCCTTTGCTCTTTTAACTTCAGCTTTCATGGTCGCGCCAAGATTCGCCCGGCGTTGTGCGACTCTTAAAGTTTCTTTGGCGAGTTGTAGCGATTCTTTGGCAAGCTTCACCCGTTCTTGCGCCGTCAAAAGATGAATATAACGTCGCGTTGTTTCTGAAAGCAGTTCCAGCGCTTGTAACTCTTTTTGGGTTTCGACAACAGTTCTTTTGGATTTAATCACGCCCAAACGTGCATCCATTTTGCCACCAAGCTCAATGGCTGAAGATAATGACACCGTGAGTTCAGCATTATCAACGCCTGAAAACTCACCATTACCAGCAAAGTTTTCTAACTCAGCGCCGATCCGGTAGCCGGGTTGTTGAGCAGCTGTTGAGCGTTCGCCTTCTAACGCTTGCTGGCGAAACTGGAATACCCCAAGGCTTGGGTGTTCCTTCAAAGTAAACTTTAACGCTTGTTGTAGCGTTAGTGGTTGTGGATTATCAGCCTCACTCTTGGTGTGTGCAGGTTTTGCTGCCACTAAAAAGAACAGGCCTAGAGTGCTGGCAAGCCACGCCAATCGACGCTCGCCGGATAAAATACGATTCATGGATTTCTCCCACGTTTAATACATCACCATACCGACGCGAAGGTTCACACCATCGGCATCAATACGAATTACTTTATTTCAACGTAAGGATTAAACTCTGGGAGGGCGGTAGGGCTGACTTAAAATTCCAATTTGAGCAGAGTTAACACTACCTCTAGGGCTAGTCTGATAGCTCAAAGAGCGTGCTTCAGGCAAGCTTTCTCGAATGAGAATGTGCGTATGGCAACTGTGGCAATGGCAACAATGTTCGCAATCAAAGCTACTGGTTAGGTTGCTCGGTTTAGGTTGGTTGTCGACAACTGTGTTGCCTAGAGTTGTTGCGATGACATTTGAAATTTTCTCAACAACTGGAGAGTATTCTGATTCTTGAGTTGATGAATCGAAGTCTAAGACTTGGTTATTAGGCTGATGAAATTGATGCACATCATTGACCGCTGCAAGCGTTTGTACAGAAACAATAATGGTCAATATGTAACCAACCCAATGCGGCATCAAGTAAGAATCTACAGAAGTTTGTGTGGATAATAATAGTTCTCAACTAATAAGCCAAGCAGAATAGAGTAAAGATTCGTAATGATGGGGAGTTGCCACACTTAGTTACAAATACAAAAATGTGACATATGTCATATAACTTGAAATTATATTCCCAATTCGATAGCCTAAAGTAGTATGCAAAATACAACTATAAATATAAAAAGTGGAATAGTAGCACGAGTAAGGACACAACCCACTACAGTTACCTCGTCCAATGCGAGGGGACTATCTTCAGTTCTAAATTATTGTTTAATCATTTCGTCACAGCTTAAACCACCCGACAAAATTGCTTTAACTTGCCTCTTAGTGTGGTTTAAGTATTTCTGCTTGAACTTTCCGAGGAGTTAGTACGATGAAGGCATTAGCGCTCTGTATAGTTTTATACGTTTTATCCGCTCCAAGCTTTAGCGGTAGTGCTAATGTTAAAGTTACTATTAAAATCCCCCATGCTGGACAGCAATCTCAAGCTGTTAGGCTTTACAATTACGAACTTGATCGTTATCAAATTGTTAGAAATCCGTTTAAGCTGACGCGTAAAGAGTGTTTGGACTATCTGCCCAATGATAGTCAGAAGATCGTTAAAATTCTCGATTTGCATATTTCTAAGGGTAGAAAGCCCTATAAAGCACTAATCTTTACTCACCTAGCGTTAAGAGGCTAGGGCTACCAATAGCAGTAACCCTAGAGGTCTGAAGGTAAACTTAATTATCAGTTTTGACTGCGTCTGCTAACTGAGAAGTCCAAGCATTAATGGTGATGCTTTTATTTAACTCTCTTGTTAATTGTATTTGATCTTTATCAGTAGATAAAAATTGCATCAGATCTATAAATTTCTGACGGAGTTTATCTTGCAGAGATCTAGATTTAGCAGAGTGTAGCTCGAGTATATACGCATCGATCAAGGCAGCAGACTGTTGCTTTAATTTGGACAGTTCCTCGGAGTCCGCCTTACCACCTTTTTGGATTAATACCATCTCATTCGCTGCGTACAATGCTTTAGAAGCAAATGACGGCGACTGAGCAATAAAACCTATCATTCGAGTCTGCATTTCGGCAGGGATGGAGGTTAAGTATTGCCATGTGTCTTTGTCAGTTTGGCTCAAGTAAGCTTGAGACTCCTTGAGAACTTGTTGGACTATAGGCCTATAAATTAATTCGCCGTTAGAACTGTTGGTTAATATCACCAGGCCCTCTCTTGTCTTGGGTGACACTATGGTCAGAGCTCTAACTCCAGGCTCTCTCC
>Ga0208203_1000151_pt1 | contig 33794 bp, 33 predicted proteins | sample DeeseametaMP2914_FD_184167 | JGI IMG/M metagenome (GOLD analysis project Ga0208203, IMG submission 184167) | Marine microbial communities from the Deep Atlantic Ocean - MP2914 (SPAdes) | ecosystem: Environmental > Aquatic > Marine > Oceanic | place: West of Santa Cruz de la Palma, Atlantic Ocean...
CAATCCCCATACCCGACCGATTCTTACCGACATTCAACTCGACAGCCTGGAAATCCTGATGCTGGTCGTGCTGGTGTTGGGCTTGCCTCTGGTCATCGGCATGGCTGTGGGCAAGGCGTTTCCGGCGTTTGCCCGGGGCGCCCAGAAGCCCATGCGCTATATCACCCTGCTGGTGTTGTTGTTGTTTGTTGGCGTGGCCTTTGGCAATAACGTGGATGTGTTTCTGGCCACCGCCGACCGCATTGTGGGGCTGGTGGTGTTCCAGAATCTTCTGGCACTGGGGCTGGGGGCCTTTGCGGCTGGCTTCACCGGCTTGCCCCGAGCAGATCGCCGCGCCATTACCATGGAAGTGGGGATTCAGAATTCGGGTCTGGGACTGGCCATTTTGTTCACCTTTTTCCCGGACGAAAGCGGCATGATTTTGATCGCCGCGTTCTGGGGTGTGTGGCACCTGGTCAGCGGACTGGTATTGGCCGGTATCTGGTCCAGGCGCACTGCCCGCCGCGAGGCGCAAGCCGCTGAGGCAGCGGGCAGCACTCATGGCAATTCACGTGGAGAGCCCTGATGAGTCAGCAACAGAAACGACGCATTCTGATTACCGGCGCGGCGGGCTACATTGGTCGTCAGTTGGCCCGTCGACTGGCAGCGGATCATCATGTGGTCGGGGTTGATATTCGCCAGGATGACAGTGCCGACTTTCCCTTTTATGTGCGTGATATTCGGGAGCCCTCGCTGGGTGAATTGATGCAGGAGCACCGCATCGAGCAGGTGGTGCACCTGGCGGCGGTGCTGGAAGACAGCGGTGATCGCGAGCGCGATTACGATATTGATGTCAATGGCACCCGCAATGTGCTGGATGCCTGTGTGGCCTGCGGTGTTCGTCAGTTGGTGGTCACCAGTTCCGGGGCCGCTTACGGTTACCATGCGGACAACCCCCAATGGATCAGTGAAGACGACCCCCTGCGGGGCAATCCTGAATTTGCCTACTCGGACCACAAACGTCAGGTGGAAGCGCTGCTGGCGGATTACCGCCAACGGCATCCTCATCTGGGCCAGCTGGTGTTGCGACCGGGCACCGTGCTCGGCGCCAACACGCGTAACCTGATCACCAACCTGTTTGATGGCAAGCGTCTGTTGGCGGTCGCCGGTTCTCCGTCCCCGTTTGTGTTTATCTGGGATCAGGATGTGTTGGCGATTATCGAAAAAGGCGTCACAGAAGAACGCAGCGGCTGTTTTAATCTGGCCGGAGATGGGGCACTGACGATCACCGAATTGGCAGCCATCTTGCGCAAGCCGGTTGTCACGGTTCCTGCCTGGGCGATTCGTGCAGGGTTGGCGGTGGGGCATGCTCTTCGCCTCACCGGATATACCCCGGCGCAAGTGAATTTCCTGCGCTATCGACCGGTGCTGGGTAACGACAAACTGAAACAGGAATTCGGTTACCAACCGAAGAAAACGTCGGAGCAGACCTTTCGTTTCTGGTTGGCCTCCAGGGAGGCAACGGCATGAAAACCGTATTGATTACCGGAGCCGCCTCGGGCCTTGGCTGGGCGCTGGCGCAGCAGGCGTTTGCGTTAGGCTACCGGGTGATTCTTGCCGACATGAACGAAGTATTGCTTGAAGCAAGAGTGGAGGCGCTGGCTGCCCGGGATGCCGAGCGAGTGACCAGCCGGGTGTTGGATGTCACCAACAGTGATGCCATCACCCTGCTGGTTCCCTGGCTGGAAAAAAACGGCGGGCTGGATCTGTTGGTCAATAATGCCGGGATTACCCACCGTTCGCTGGCAGAAAAAACGGCCATGAGTGTTTTTCAAAAAGTTATGGCGGTGGATTGGCAGGCGCCGGTGGAATTGTCGGTGGCCTGTCTGCCCCTGCTGAAGAAAAGCCGCGGCGGCATCATCAATATCGGTTCCATGGCAGGCTGGATGCCGGTGCTGGGGCGTGCCGGTTACTGCAGTGCCAAGAGCGCGTTGGGGCAGTTCTTTGAAGTCATGCGTGGGGAAGTGTCCCGTTATGGCATCCATATTCTCATGGCGTATCCGAGTTTTCTGGACACCCCCATCGAGAAAAATGCCTTGGGTCATGATGGCAAGCCTGCAGCGCATGCCCGCTCCATGGTGGGCAATATGCGAACCCCTGAATGGATGGCCGAACAGGTTTTTGACGCCTATGGGAAAGGCCGCAAGCGACTGTTCCCGGACCGGTTTACCTGGTTTGCCAGCGTACTCTGGCGTGTTGCACCGGATCTCTACCAGCGTTTGATGCTGCGCAAGTTTGCCAGCGAGCTGGAGCAATAACGGATGGACCTGCTTGCCTCCCCCTGGCTGTTGCTGGGGTTGTTCATTTTTCTCGCCTTTACCACCGAAGCCATGACCGGTTTCGGCAGCATTGTGATTGCCCTGTCATTGGGGGCGCTGGTATTGCCGATCCCGGAGATCCTGCCGGTACTGGTGCCATTGAATATCGTCATGAGTGGCACTCTGAGTTGGCGTCACCGTCATGCGATCCATTGGCCAACCCTGTGGAAGCTGATCCTGCCGTTAATGGTGCTGGGTACCCTGGCGGGTTACGGGCTACGCCCGTGGCTGGGGGAGCAATTGCTCAAAAGCGGGTTTGGTTTGCTGGTGCTCTGGTTCAGCAGCCGCGAACTGTGGCGCATGTATCGTGGCCTGGCGGTCACCGCGCATGGTGGGCTCTGGTCCCGTGGCTGGATGTTGATGGCCGGGGTGACGCATGGCCTGTTTGCGTCGGGAGGGCCACTGTTGGTGTATGCGCTAAGCGGCCTCAAGCTCGACAAGCAGCGCTTTCGTGCCACCCTGATTCTGGTCTGGCTGGCCTTGAACAGTTTGCTCACAGTGGTGTTCCTGCTGGATGGCACCTTGCTGCCCGCCCTGCCACGCATCGGTACCCTGGTTCCGGTGGTGATTGCGGCCATGCTGGTAGGCGAGCTGCTCCACCATCATGTGAATGAAGCGCGTTTCCGTCAGGCGGTGTTCGTGGTGTTGTGGTTCACCGGCGTGATTCTGGCTTGGCCCTGAGGCGTCGCGTACCTTTTCCTTTGTCGTGGCATCGTGCTATTGATTCCAGTTGATGTTGTCACGGTTGCAAAGGAGTCCCCATGTCCTCAGTGGAAATTCGCCCGGTCACCGGTATTGCGGTAGAGCCCTGGCTGGATGAGTTGGCCAAACTTCGCATCGAAGTGTTTCGTGATTTTCCGTATTTGTATGCGGGCGACCTGAGCTACGAGCGCCGTTACCTGGACCGTTATGCCCAGTCCGACCAGAGCGTGTTCGTGCTGGCTTTGGAATTCAACAAGCTGGTTGGAGCCGCTACGGGCTTGCCCCTTCGGGAAGCGGATGACGAATTCCAGGCACCGTTTCGCCAGCTAGGTGCCGAGATCAATACGGTGTTCTATTTCGGTGAGTCGGTGCTGAAAAAAGACTGGCGTGGCCAGGGGATTGGTCATCGTTTTTTTGATTTGAGAGAGCAGTACGCCGAAGACTTTGGCTATCGCCATACGGCGTTCTGTGCCGTGCAGCGTCCCGACGATCATCCCGCTCGCCCCGAGGGCTACCAGCCGCTGTATCCGTTCTGGCGCAGGCGGGGGTATTTTCCCCAGAACCAGTTGGTGGCGCATTTCGATTGGGCCGATATCGGTGACAGCGCCCTGTCACGCAAACCCATGCAGTTCTGGCTCCACAGTTTGTAGTTATACTTTTGGCTAGATAGCAGGTGCCTCATATACCCCATTTGGGTGATGTGATGGCATTTTGTCATTCCCTATACTGACTGCGGGGTAATAGGGGATATCAAAATTATGGAACTGCAATATAAATTCGCCACCTGGTACGAACGCGCACTCAGATCATCGGTTGTGGTGCTGCCACTGTCACTGCTCGCCGTGACGGTAGCCGTCGTCGTGGCAGGCTAGCCAGACTGCCCTCAGGGCCGTTTCCGCATCAATACCACCGGGTTGCCCGTCAGGTGCAGCTCCCATCCCTGTGTGGCTGCCAGCCAGGCAAAGGTTGCCGGCTGCCAGAAGCAGACGTGGGTGGGGTCACGGCGGTAGTGCCAGCGGGCGAAGGCGTCGTCGTCGGTTAGCCAGCGGGTCATCAGGCCCAGCCAGCCGCCGGGGCGAACGTGGCCGGCAAACCAGGCCCACTCGCGGGCCGGCTGGTGCAGGTGCTCAATGACTTCCGTGCAGGTGACAAAGTCGTACTGCGCGCTCAATCGCGTTTTGTCTCTGGCGTAAATCGGATCCCAGGTACCGCACGGGTAGCCCCGTTCGGTCATCATGGCGGCCAATGCCGGTCCGGGGCCGCAGCCAAAATCAAGGCCTTGCGCCCCCGGCGATAGCTGCTCGCAGAGCGGGTCGGCCAGTTGCGCCAGAAAGCGTCGGTAGCCGGGGTCGTCCGGTCGGTTGTCGTGCAGGTCGTATTGCCCCTTTTCTTCGTCGGGGCCGGGTAGCCGGTCGGGATGCTCGAAGGTGAGCTGGCAACACGGGCAACGAAAGTAGTCGCGCCCATCCACCTGCGCAAAAGGGCGCGCGTCGCTGGCGCACAGGGTGCACTGCATGTCAGTCCTCAAGCCAGCGCTGCACCCGGGCATAAGTGCGGCTTTCTTCAATCATGGTCATGTGCCCCATCTGGTAGAACAGTTCCCGGGTCAGCTGCGGGGCATCCGGGTACAGGCGCGAGGCCAGCCCACTGTCCACGGAGACCAGCCAATCGCCCCGCGGGGCCGGATGCTCCGGTTCGCTGACACTGCCGGCAATAAACAGCTGTTTCACCGCCGGGTCCAGGGGCACTTTGGCACTGGGGCGGGTGTCGTCCAGGGGGCGGTCACGCCACTGCGCTTCCAGCACATAGCCAAAGCGCAGATCGCGGATCCCGTCAGAGCGCAGGTTGCCCAACCGCATCAGCGGACGTGACCAGGGTGTGGTGGCCAGTAGCCGGTTGGCATTGTTGCCCACTCGCTCCAGCAGCGCGCCCTGATGGGGCGAGCCGAGACAGGCCAGATGGCTGACCTTGTCTGCCCAGCTGTCGCCGCGCTCACGAGCCTGGTGCAGGGCGCTGCGTGCAACCAGCCCGCCCATGGAGTGCCCCACCAGAATGATGCGCTCGGGTAGGGCGGTATGGGCGAGCAGGCCGGCCAGCTTGCGACCATTGTCGGAGATATGCAGACCGGTGTTGTAGCGCAGATAGCGCACATCGGCGTTGAATTTGCCTCGGGCCCACTGGCTGAAGTGGTCGGCGGCGGGGTTGTTCCAGCAGGAATCATTCATGCACAGGCCATGAATAAACAGCACCAGCGTATCTCCCTGCAGCGAGCCACTGGGCAGCAAGCTCATGGGCAAGGCATAGCTGCTGTTCTGTTCTGCGAGCAGCTGGCCAAACACGCCGTTCAGGATGCTTTGCAGGTCCAGGCTATCGCGCAACTCTCGGCCCGGGTCGGCCACCAGGTCGGCCAGTCCGGCAAGATTGCCAGCTTGCCGAAACCCGTAACGCACCAGGTTGTAGACCATGGGGGCCGGGGTGTAATCCTGGCCGCGCAGGCCAAACGGATTAGCGACACTGCCATGTATATCCTGCACCACCTGCGTGATTTCGTTGCCAAAGCGGGTGACCAGCTGGGCCAGCCCGCCCACTTCCCGTCCAATTTTTTTCATTATATGTCGTCCGTTTTCCCCGCGATCAGAGGCGTTATCTTACCTGTCACGGTGAGATTCGTAAGGCTTCGTAAAATGCTGTGCAAGTGTGGCCTTGCCCGTGGCCAGCATTTTTTCAGGGCGTTACTGTATGCATCGTTTTCAGCCGAAACATCAAGGAGTGACATTATGCGTACTTTCGGTAAAGCGGCACTGGCCGCCTTGTTTGCTTCCACCGCTTTTCTGGCCGCTTGTGATGCCAACGACGGTCCGGCAGAAGAAGCTGGCCAGAAGGTGGACAATGCCATCGAGAAAATCACCCCGGATAGCAAAGGGCCAATGGAAGAAATGGGCGAAGATATGGACAACGCCTATGACAATGCCAAAGAGTCCGTGAACGACATGGAAGACGCCGCTGACACCAAGTAATCGGTGCACGGCCAAAAAGCCGCCTACGGGCGGCTTTTTTATGTTTTGTCACCTTCGAAGGTTTTCCCTCCACGGCCCTGAGCGGCTGTCGTCGACAGCTTTCCCCAAATCCTGCGTCTCTTCTTGAGCGAGCCTTACTCCGATGCACAGCTGGCGAGTAACCGCGCTACCGTCTCCTGTTCTGGTGGGGTAATCATCAATTGATAGCGTTGTTTGATGGCCGACCAGCGTTGCCCGTATTCACACCAGTAAGCGTGGTTGGCGGGTAGCCACTGGTCCGGGCTGTTGGCTCCCTTGCTGCGGTTGGCGCTGGCCGATACCACCAGTAGATTGTCCGGGTCGTTGGCAAATTGACGCCGCAAGGCTTCATTCCATTGGTTGCCCCCGTGTCCGTGGGCGTGGCGCAGGGGCACGATGTGGTCCACATCCAGTTGCCGGGCTCGGGTGAAGGTGTGCCCGCTGTAGGGGTCGTACCAGCGGCCGGTTGCGACAATACAATGATCCTTGCGGGTAAAGCTCACGGGTGCCTGGCTGGCGCGGATCAGGGCTTCCGCCCGGCTGTTCTGGCAGTCGCCATCCTCATCGTCCCAGTGGGGCCAGTCGTCCCGATCATAGAGCGTGGAAAACGCCCGCCCGGCATCGCGGGCCTCCTGTTCTGCTTCGGCCTGCTGCTGATGCTGTTGGCGGCAGGTATCGGTGTGGCAGTGGTAGGTGCCCGTTTTGCGATCGGTATGGCCGCCCTGCTTGTCCAGCCCGCCCGGGTGGGCACTCACTGCAGGGACAATGGCAATGACCAGAGCGGTCCCAACGGCGAACGGGACAAGGGCACGAAAAAAAGACAACAGAACGACTCCATGGCAACAGGGCTACGACTCCCGGGTGGCAGCGCCATGCGCTGTTTACACCAAAGGGCAGGCTTGGATGTAAGAGATTATCCTTACTAAATCGGGGCGATATCCTACATCAGGCCACAAAAGTGTGATGTGGTTCCGCGCTGTTTTCATGGGGGATACAAACCGCAACGCGGGGCAACACATCGGTACGCTTTGCCTCTGTGGACCGGATTCAGGCATCGCTAGAGTGTGTGCCAAGGCCGACGGATAACGGCCACGGTTTTGATTTCAGGGTTGTGCGGGCATTGAGCAGGAGTCCCGGTATGGCAGTAGTTTCCTCTCCGAATTCGGTACCACGGGAGCGTCTGGCCCGTCAGGCGGTGGCGCACCGGCTGCGTGCACTGAATGAATATCTGGCGGTCTATCGGGCCACCCGTGCATCCGGTAGCGATGCGCATTCCTCCCAACGTATCCGGGAGCTGCGCAGTGACGTGGCACGGTTGCGTGCCTGGGGCTGGTATCTGTCTGCAAAAGAGCGTGGTGCCAGCTGGATCCCGGCGCTGCAGCGTCTGGCATCCGTCCTGTCCTTCTTTGTTTCCGTGAATCTGGTGGCACAGCGTCGTCATCCCCGTGGCGCGGCGCTGCAGCATTTGAGTAGCTACAGTCTGGTCGAGCGGGCCTACGCGGCGTTGGAAGACGACACCCAGGGGCAGTTGCTGACCCTGCGCCTGGCGCAAATGCAGCGCCCGGCACTGGATTACCAGCGCGATATCGACATCCTGGATGCACGTCTGGCGGATCTGGCCGCCCTGCGCCTCAATGGCCTGCCCGAGCCGGGCCAGGTCACGTTGGTGTGTCATGTGCTGCGCGGCGTCATGGCCATCGGTGGCGCCCTTGGCTTCTCCTTTCCCCCCGCACAACCGGTAGATTCGTAGTATGGAAGCAATCAAGCAGGTGCTGCCGTTGCTCGATGGCATGCCCCGTATTTTCTCTCTGTCGGATCTCAAGCAAGCCATCAGTGAGCAGGAAAGCGCACTGGATGTGGCGCTGCGCTGGCTGGAGGCGGGCGTGATTCGCCAGGTCGCGCCGGCGCGTCCAATCTTTTATCGGGTGGTGCTGGGCGAGCCGCTCACCGATGCCGAGCGCTGCGCGGCCCTGTTGCGCACCTTCCCCTCGGTGGTCATGGTGGCCGGGTCGTCACTCTGGCGTCAGGGGGCCAGTGTCCAGAAAGATGCCCAGCTGGAATGCTGCATCACGGAACAGCAGGTGGACTGCTCCTTGACGGGGGTAGTGCTACGCTCCCGGCCCAGCGAGTGGTGGACGGTGATTCGGCAGGCAGAAGGTGTGGTGGGCAACTACCACGGCGTGGCGATGTTGACTCCGGAAATGGCCGTGGCGGATGCAGCGGCCTTCAAGGATGTGTGGATGCCCGACCGCAATGGAATCGACTGGACGCGCCTCTCAACTGCGCGGCTCAGCGTGGCCACCGAAGCACTGGCGCCACTGCGCATGGAAGAGCTGGCAGAATAGTGCTGACCGGCCGTGTCATTGACCCGTCACGGCCAACCGTTATTAAATGAGAACCATTTCCTGTCTTTGGTTCTCATCTATGTGGGTAGCAGCACTCCCGGCCACACTCGCGGCCGTTGTTCTCTTTTATCTCTCTGACCGTCAGCAACGCTGGCTGGACCAGCCGCTGCCCGGCGTGGCGCGCTTGCTCGCGTTGTTGCTGGCGCTGGCCGGCGCGGTGCTGTGGGTCATGGCGCTGGGCCTGGGCGTTGGGCTGATGGTGGCCCTGTGGCTGCTGACCCTGCCTGCACTCCTGATGGCCTTGTTCGCAGGCCATCATCGCGATACGTTCCAGAAAGTTTCCGGCAAGATGGGGCGCAACCCATGAGAGCCTTATTCGGCGTGTTGTTGAGTCTGCCATTGTCGATGATGTTGATAGGGCTGGCTGCTGCCTGGGTTCCGGTGCCCTGGAACAGCTGGCTGGTACTGCAATTGATCATTGGCATGCTGCTGTGGATGAGCCTTAGCTTGCTGGTGGCGCTGCCCGAAAAAGCGTGGCCGCCCCTGGTGGGCCTGCTGGTGGCGAATGGCATCGTCTGGGCGACCCTGCAAACCACCGGTATTTATGGAGGGGCCGCATGAAGGCAGATCGTCTACGCCGTTTTATCGACCTGCATGCCTGGCTGGGCATGGTCAGTGGCTTGGCCCTGTTTGTGGCGTTTTTCGCCGGGGCTATCAATGTCTTCCATCACGAGCTGCATCACTGGCAGGAAAGCCACCACGGCCATGAGCTGGCAGCCGGCCCGGCGAATCCGGACCACTTTCTGCAGCAACTGATTTCGCGGTTCCCGGCCTCGGCCGATCGTATGTATTTCCTGCCCGATGAAGACCCCGGGGCCATGTGGTTCCAGCCCGGCGAAGACGGTGCAGCGGGGGAGTGGCGCACGGCCCATGCCTCCAACTTTGCAGAGGATGGCAGCTTCACGCAGCAGCCGGGTTCCGAGCTGGCGGATTTTGTGAATGAGCTGCACTACGAGTTGGGCATTCCCGGTAACGGTGGCCTGATCAACATCGGCATGACGCTGATGGGGTTCGTTGCCGTGTTATACGGGGTGGCCCTGTTCAGCGGGCTGATCATCCATTGGCCCAAAATCCGCAAGGAACTGTTTGCTCTCAAGCACCAGGGCAACCTGCGTCGCTACTGGAAAAACCTGCACAACCTGATTGGCATCATCAGCTTCCCGTTCCACCTGATCATGTCGGTCACCGGTGCTGCCATGGGGCTGTTTACGGTCATGGCCATCGTGCTCGGTTTGCTGGTGTTCGGCCCGCAGCTGCAAGGGGTGATCCAGAAGGAAACCGACGTCTGGCCGCCGGTGCAAAGTCAGGGGGAGACCCTCGCCATGGCGCCCATGGCGGATTACCTGGCGGCGGCCAATAACGAGTTGCCCGGCATGGACGTGGGCTGGGTGGAAATTCGAGGCTACGGGGATGCCGCAGGCTGGATGGATGTGGCCGGTTCGCAACCGGGCTTCCTCGGCCATCATGTGCATGTGGTGCTGGATAACACCATGAAGCCGCTGCGTATCAGCGCCCCGGGCGAACGCACCTTCAACTTTGCGGCGATTTCCCCGGTCTATTCCCTGCACTTTGGGGATTACGGCGGCGTCTGGGTGAAGCTGTTGTACTTCGCCATGGGGCTGCTGGGGTCGTTGCTGTTTGTGTCCGGGAATATCCTGTGGTGCGAGCGGCGCAGTGACCGTGTTGGTCCGTCACGCAGCTCGGCCTTCCTGCTGCGTTTGACCCTGGGATTGTGTTTCGGGGTGGTCAGCGGCATCGCCTTCAGTTTTCTGGTCAGCAAGCTGCTGCCTTACACGCCCTGGGCCGCGTTGGTGGCATCGGCGGAGCGGCAAATCTTCTGGTGGGTGTTGGTGGTGCTGGTGTTGTGGAGTCTGCGCGCTTCGCCGCTGCGTTTCAGTGGCCTGTGGCTACGTATCATGCCGTTCCTGTATCTGGCGATTCCACTGGCGCAGGTGGCAGTGGAGGGCAGTCATGCCTGGCAAGAACCGGATGCCCTGCTGGTAAACCTGGTGGTGGTGGCCGTGGCGGCGTGTTTGTGGGGGGGGCGTGCCCAGTTTCGCAAGCGCCTGCGACTGGCAGAGCCGCATCCGTTGTGGGTGGGTAAGGTCACCCGCGACCATCCCAAACATCTCACCGAGACCGAGCTGGAAAATCAGGGCGCGGGCTGACGCCGCAGCGCTCACGCCGAAGCATAAAAAAACCGGGCAGTGAGCCCGGTTTTTTTATGGCCGTTGCTGAAGCTGATCAGAAACGGTAGGTGGCTTGCAGGGCTAGGCCGTGAGCGCTGTTCTCGAAGTCGGCGCTGTAAGTGTCCTGGTTAACCTCGCCTTTTTCTTCATCAATATAGGCATAGGCCGCATCAATGGTCAGGTCGTCAGAGACGTTCCAGCCGGCACCCAGGGTGTAGATATCGCGGTCGCTGACCGGAATCCGCACGGTACGGTGCTGATCGTTGGTGGGGGACTCGTCAAAGGCATAGCCGGCGCGGATCACCCACTTCGGGTTCAGCTGGTAGGCACCGCCCACGGCGAACGACCAGGTGTCTTCCCACTCCAGTTCTTCGGTAATGGTGCCGAAGCTGGACTGGAACATGGCATTCACGCCGCTGTTTTCCACTTCGATACCTTCAAGGCGGCTCCAGCGGGTGAAGGTGGCGCCCGCGTACAGTGCCAGTGCGTCAGTGGCCTGGAAGCTGAAAGAGGTATCCACGGATTCCGGCATGGTGATGTCCAGTTCCGCGTCATACTTGCCGTCGATGGCAGGCGCCACGGGGGCGGGGGTGCCGCTGATGGTGGTGTCACCTTCCAGGGAGTAATCGACCTTGGAGTGGTAGGTCAGGCCCCAGTCCAGTCGGTCGGTAATGCCGAACAACACGCCCAGGTTGTAACCGTAGGCAATGTCGTCCCCTTCAATTTCCACATCAGCGTCAGACATGGCGGCCAGAGCCGGGTTGAAGGCGGCGGCCGGCACGTTGCTGGTCAGCTCACCAGAGATGTGATTGATGGTCGGGCCAAAGCCCACAGAAACGCGATCGTTGAAGGCGTAGCTGACGGTGGGCTGAATGGTGACAACCTGCACCATGCTGGTGACGCCTTCATAGCGACCTTGCCAGCCATTCTCGTAGTCGCTTTCCACGCCGAACGGTGCATACACACCGATACCGGCGTGCAGTTTGTCGCTGATCGGGGTGACGTAGTAGCCGAAGGGAATGGTGGAAAAGGGCACCATGTCGCCATCGTTAGTGCCAGACACGGGCAGGCCGGGGGCCAGTTGCCCTTCGGCATCGCTGATATCGGTGCTGGCATCAATAAAGGCCAGGCCGCCGGACACCTCGGCACGTTCCAGGCGGCTCATGCCGGCCGGGTTGCCGAAAAGGGTGCTGGCATTGGCGGCGCTAGAGGCGCGGCCCGCGTAAGCCGAGCCCGCACTGGAGGCGCTTTGCTCATTCAGCGCCAGGCCATTGGCCATCGCCTGGGTAGAGGCAGCAGCAATCGCCGCTGCCAACACGGCTTTGTTTGAATACTTCATGATAACTTTCCCGAGTTATGTGTTGTGGCGCGCGAACGTTATCACTGTGAAACATTTAATTACAGATGGCGAAGATTAAAAAAAGCACCATTTGTCGTCAGATGGCCGGTAAAATCTGTAAACATGGTGTTTAAATCCTCGAAGATGGTTCACGTTTACATTGTATAATGTAGAGGTTGTGCAGCAATTAGGCGGCGACGGTTATCTTGAGGGTTGTCAGGTCCAAATGGCGGACCTGAGAGCGGATCACTCCGGAAGCGTTCCGGGGCGGATTATTGATTGCGCCGTCAAACGTGGTATCAGTCAGCGCCTTCAGGTTGGGCTGTCGCGGCCACCGGCTCACGCGAAAAAATGCCGATAATCGGGGTGCCCTGGGCCTGCAGAATGGGTTCGATATCCCGATGCAACGCGTGGTACTGGTAAAACGGCACGCGCGGAAAAAGATGGTGAATCGAATGCAGATTCTGACCCAGCCAGAACCATTCCACCGGTTTCATCCAGCGCGGCATGATCAGGCTGTTGGTATTGCGGTAACGCTCGCTCACCTTGTACGGGTGGTGCGGCCGGTAGGCAAACCAGTAGGCAGTGAACAACCCGCCCGTGTAGTAGCCCAGCAGCAACACCACCGCCGTACCCGGTTGATCCACCATCACCAGAAAGGCAATCCGCCACCCCAGCGACACGGCCAACTCAGTGCAGTAAATCAGTTTCTCTTTCAGCGAGGCGCTGCCCCAGCTGTGCTGCACAAAGAACGTATTCTGAATCCACTGAAAACGCAGCCCGGCGATGATCATCGCCAGCGGACTTTTCTGCATCCCGCTGACCACAAAATCCGGGTCCTTGTCCGGCTGGTTGGTATAGCGGTGGTGCGTGAAGTGCTCAATGCGGTGCGAGGCATAAGGAATCGCAATGATCGGCGCCACCAGATAACCGCACAGGTCGTTGATCCACTTGCGGCGATCGTCCTGGCCATGAATATTGCCGTGGGCGGCTTCGTGCAAGGGCGTGTAGGACATATACGTCAGCGCCGCCACCAGCAGGAAGGCAGGTAAGGCAGGCAGGGAGCCATTGGCAAACAGTAACAGCGTGGCAACAAAGGCCACCACCACGGCCAACGTGAGCGCAATTGTCGGCCACGCGGTTTTGCCCATATAGTGTTTCGCGCAGGCAATGGCCTGTTTGTTCAAGGTTGCCGGGTCCATGGTGCTGCCTCTGGTGGTTATTATGGTTTCAGACTAGGCCGGCACCCTCACAATCAGAATAGCCGCCGTGGCCAATCACCCTGCAGAAGTGGCCAGTGCTAACGGCGGATCAGCGGAACGGGCAATGCAACACAGCGACGACACCCTCCACCCGGTGGCCATCAGCCAGGTGATGCTCAACTTTGCCCAGCGCCATGGCATCGACAGGCAGACCTGCCTGCTCGGCACTGGCATAGCCGATGATGCCCTTTCCAGCGGAGAAGGATTGGTCACCCGCACCCAGGAAATGCGCCTGATCGAAAACCTGATGCTGGCCCTGCCGGACGACGGCGCCTGGGGCTTCGAACTGGGCCTGCAATACAATTTGGCCACCTTCGGGGTGTGGGGCTTTGCCCTGCGCACCTGCAAGACCCTGCGTGAAGCGGCCATCCTGGGGGTGCGCTATCTTCCACTCAGCACCGCCTACTGCCGCATCGAACTGGTGGAAGACGACGACACCTTCGGCATCACCTTCGACCCGGACCCCATCCCGCCGCACCTGCGCCAGTTTCTGCTCGAGCGGGACATGGCCACGGCCCTGAACCTGGTGCGGGAAATCACCCTGCAAGGCGTGGACTTTCGCGCCATCGACCTGGCCGGTCAGCCCGATGTCAGTGCCCAGGTCATTCAGGAAGAATGTGGTGTGCTGCCCACCTTCGCCGCCCGCAGCAACCGCATCCTGGTGAACCGCGCCGGCGCCAGTCAGCCCTTCCCCGGCTACGACCCGGTGCTCACCCGCATGCTCGAACAGCAATGCCAGCAGCGCATGGACACCGTAGAAAACAGCGGCATTGCCGGCAAAGTGCGCCAGCAACTACTGGGCGAACTGGGCCTCGGCGCCACCCTCAACGACATGGCCAGCGCCCTGGCTCTGTCTTCGCGCAGCCTGCGTCGCAAACTGGAACAGGAAGGCACCAGCTACCGCGATCTGGTAGAAGAAGAGCGCCGCCAACTAGCCCTGCAACTCCTCACCAGCACCACCATGAAAATCGAAGAAGTCGCCGCCCACCTGGCCTACACCGACGCCGGCGGCTTCGTCCGCGCCTTCCGCCGCTGGCAAGGCTGTTCCCCCAGCGAATATAGGGATAAGCACTAGCCCAAGATAAGTTCTCTAACCTCCTGTAGGAGCCATGCTTGCATGGCGATAGGGCGTAGATTTGCCGGAGCCATGAACTCAGTCTTGTCCCCATTGGTTTTATCTGTGCCCCGCGGGCGAATAACCTGATTCCCAAAAGGTCAAACGTTCCGGCTCTCAATGCTGTCAGTTAAAGGCCGCAATCAAGGTAGGCAATCACTGGCACATGCCGCTGCCTGTGATAGAGTTCAACAATAAAAATGAACAGCCTTCAGGCACGGAATGCCAAGGCAGAAGAAGGGGATGGGGATGCCGGATTGTCCATTTTGTGCAGAGCCTGCCGCACTGGCGGAAGGTGTAGAGCTGCATAACGCCCTGGCCTATGTCCGCGAAGACAAATACCCGGTCTCCCCCGGTCACCTCCTGATCATCCCCCGCCGCCACGCCGAAGACTGGTTCAGCCTCACCCCGGATGAACAGGCCGCCATTACCCAGCTGATCAATCAGGCCAAAACCTGGCTGGATGAACGCTATGCCCCGGCAGGCTACAACATCGGCATGAACTGCGGTGCAGCCGCAGGCCAGACCGTCCCGCACATGCACTGCCACCTCATTCCTCGCTATGAGGGCGATGTGGAGGATCCCAGAGGGGGCGTGCGTTGGGTGAAAGCGGACAAGGCGGATTACTGGAGTCAGGCATGAACGCTCAGCAGTATCTGGATCAGCTCAGCAGCCTGCGCATGGATCGCACCAAAGACCGTCCCCGGCCCCACAAGGTGTGCCTGTTGCTGGCGGTGCTGGATCTTATCCGCTCAGGCGGATTGCGAGACAACCGCATCCGCTTTGATGATACCCTGCGCCAGGCCTTCACCAGGCGCTTTGATCAACTCAAGCAGGATAACGACCGGGACAATCCGGAATTTCCGTATTTTTATCTGCAGTCCTCCGGTTTCTGGCATCTTCGGCCAGTTCCGGGCAAGGAAGAAGAATGCCAACGGCGAGTCAAAGACCGCAAGGCACCCGGCCCGCGGGCGACCCCGCAACTGATTGACCACGCTTACCTGGATGCGTCGTTGTTCAAGCTGTTTTGCGACCCGGCCATGCAGCCGCAAATCGAAGCGGCCTTGTTTGCCAATCTGCAAAACCGCCGCAAGCATTTCTCCCACTGGGCGGATTCCATTGGCAAAAGTGAGCGAACCATCAAAAGCTATGCGGGGGCACTCAACAACACGCTGCCTAAACTGCTGCAGCACAGCGGCGATACTATTGAGTCGTTCTTCGATGTGGGTTCGGTAGAGCAATACCAGCAACTGGCCCAGCGCATCGAAAGCCAGCCGGCCTTCCAGGTAAAAGATGGCGCCGGCCATGGCATGTACAGTGCAGCCCTGCGTTTGTATGACCAGTTCCTGAAAGACGCCACGGATTATGAGCTCACCAACGACCTGGCCGATCTGGATAACGATGCCTCTCTCTCGGAAACCGAACGGAGCACCCTGCGTACCACCCGTCTGGGCCATGGCAAATTCCGGGAGGGCCTGGTGGGCTACTGGCGCGGCTGCGCGGTAACCCAGTATCCGGATGTGCGCTTGCTCATTGCCTCTCATATCAAACCCTGGCGAGAGGCAGATAACAGAGAGCGGCTGGATCCGTTTAATGGTCTTCTACTGGTGCCAAATCTGGACAAAGTATTTGACCGGCAATTGATCAGCTTTGACAGGAACGGCCGCATCTTGATCTCCAGTCACCTGGAAGCCCCTGAAAAGCTGGGAATTCACAAAGATATGATGGTCGTTAACCTGGGCGACAGTCATCAGTTGTATCTGAATCATCACAGAGAAAATTTTCGTGAGAAGCAGGCGGGGCGAGCTTAATCACGCTAAAAAATAATTGAATATCAGTGTCTTATAGAGATGGTGGAAGGGGTGACAGAATGGCAAGGTACTGCCCGGGTTTTGATACCGATCCTATGTTTGAAATTGCAGAGGCTATCAAAGACCGCTGTTTTAGGAATGACGAATCGTTACTGTCAGACAGAGTGTTATGGACAGAAGGGAATATTCATAGCGTTTTAGATCTCTTTAAAAGTAACCTGGATAAGGGGTCGGGTAAGTATCTTGAAAAGATGGAAAGGCAGCTGGAAAGTGCCTCCCCCGAGCAATGTCAGCTTATGGCAGAGTTGAATTACGTACTGCAATTTCCGCAATCGAATATCGGCTCTGAGCGAAAAACAGAAACCGTCCGGACTATCTGGAACTGGAGCGGGGAAAATCTGGATATAGACATCAAGCCTTTTTCTAATGAGGTTCTGCAAGGAGCATTTCATCCCGGTCAGGCCTATAACACGCTGCGCTGGAAAGAGCTGTTGTACTTGATGCGTATTGTTTTGGCATTTAAGAGGGAGGAGAGGGATAAGCAAGGTGGATTGCTTGATAGGCCTTGGGATTTTTCAGCGTGGCTGGAAGAAATAGATCAGGATGGTTCTCGGCAATTTCAACATATATTGAAGTTTCTGTTTTTCCCCGACACATTTGAGAGAATTGTCACGATCAAACACAAGATGGGGTTCATCAAAGACCATCTTGGTGAATCAATAAAAGGCCTGCAAAAGGTATCAGAGACACGACTTGATGAATTGCTGTTGCAGGCGAGAGATAAATATCAGCGTGGTCATCCGGGCGAACAATTTGATTTCTACGAGTATGGGGATGCTCTGAGGGCTGCTGGTGTTGAAGAGCCGAAGGCAGAATACGGTGCTGAATCTGCACAAGACTTTGAGTCAGATCATCCGTTAAATGTCATTTTCTATGGCCCGCCGGGTACGGGAAAAACGCACCACTCCATGCGCAGGGCGGTCAATATTATCGATGGGGAGCCTGGGCAGGATAAAGACAAGAACTATATAAAAAGCCGATATGACGCTTTGGTTGATGAAGGAAGGGTTGCGTTTGTGACTTTTCACCAGAGCTTTAGTTATGAAGACTTTGTAGAGGGGATTAAGGCAGAAGCGAACGAAGATGGCGCGATTAACTATGTCGTCCAGCCTGGTATCTTTCGTGAGCTTTGTGAGCGTTCAGAAAACAATGCGCAGCACGGATATGTTTTGGTTATTGACGAAATTAACCGTGGAAATGTGTCTAGTATTTTTGGCGAATTGATTACCTTGTTGGAGCCCAGTAAGCGCCAGGATGCCAGCGATTCTGTAAGCGTGGTCTTGCCGTACTCAAAAGATGCCTTCTCCGTTCCCTCTAACCTTTATATCCTGGGCACGATGAATACCGCTGACCGGTCCTTGGTGCACTTGGATACGGCCTTGCGTCGACGCTTTTATTTTGAGGAAATGCTCCCGGATACGGTAATGCTGGAAAGGCTACCAAAGATTGATGGCGTCGATGTAGCAAGACTTCTCTCCACCCTTAATCAGCGTATTGCTGTGCTCTATGACCGTGATCATGCCATTGGTCATTCCTATTTCATCCCCCTTTTTGAACTAAGCAAGCCTTCTGTCCAAGACCTGGCCACCATTTTCCAAAACCAGATCCTGCCACTACTGGAAGAGTATTTCTTCGAGGACTGGCAGCGCATTCGCCAGGTGCTGGCCGATGACAGGAAACCGCAGGGCGTGTTGCCCATTTACACCCAGGCCATGAGCGATCAGGACTTCTATCGGTTGATGGGGGATGACTGGCAAGGGGGCCGCAGTATTGTCTGGGAGCGTAATCATCAAGCGTTGATGTCCCCGGAGACCTATAAGTCCATCTACGAGTAGGGCAGATCAATGGCGATCACCATTCGTGAATACGGCGTGCTGACAGCCACGGGAGAGCCCCGTGGGCTGGATGCCCGGCGTATTGCTGATGTTGACTTTGCGTTGCTGAAGCAGGAGGCGCTGGCAGGGCGGCCCTACTTAAGCCTGATTTCACGGGCGGGCAACGAGTGTGTACGAGTGGGGAGCCATGTGGGCGTGATCACCTTGCCAACCGGAACCCAGATTGAAGTACTCCCGAAAATGACGGATGGAGAGCAAGACGCAGATCGGGCCCGTGGGCTTCTGCTCAAGATGCTCACCACCGTAATGGACATTCCGTTCAGGGAATCCGGCATGGCTTCCCTGAATACCGCTCGGCGCCCCTGGCTACAGTCATTGATCGAATTTGTGCTTGGAGAATTTGCCAGCTTTTTGCGGGGCGGTCTTCGCAGTCACTATCAGCAGACCCGGGCCAACCTGGCCAGCGTGAAAGGTAAGCTGGATGTGGCGGCCCAAATCCAGCAGCGCCCGGGCAATGAGACCCGTTTCCAGGTTTGCTACGACGAATACACCCCGGACCGACTGGAGAACCGCTTGCTGAAAAGCGCACTGCTAAAGTTGCTGCGCTGGTCAGAAACCCCGGATAACAACCGCAAGGCCCGTGAATTGCTCTATTACCTGGATGCGGTTCCCTCCTCGGTCAATACCAAGCGTGATCTGCAGGCCTGGAGAGAAGGCCGGGAAATGCAGCGTTACCGGGTGATCAAACCCTGGGTGGCGTTGATTCTGGAAAACCGCCTGCCATTTGTCTCACAGGGCGAGGACCAGGGGTTGTCGCTGCTCTTCCCCATGGAACGGCTTTATGAGGCCTATCTTGGCAAGGTGCTGAAGGGGGGCTTGCCGGCGGGCCTGCACCTGCGGGAGCAAATCAGCCGTCATTACCTGGCCAGTCAGGGCGACCGGGGCTGGTTCCGGCTCTGCCCGGATCTGGCTATCCTGCGGGGCAACACCCCGGTCTGCATTCTCGACGCCAAGTGGAAAACACTGGATAGCAGCCTGGATAATGGCCGCGATAAATACGGATTGAGCCAGGCAGACTTCTACCAGCTGTTTGCCTATGGGCATCGCTATTTGCCCCCGGGCGGCAACCTTTTCCTGGTTTACCCGAAAACCGAGCGCTTCCAGCAGCCTCTCCCCGTGTTTGATCTGGACGGCTACTGGCTGCATGTGGTGCCATTTTGCTTGGAAAAGGACGTTCTGATGCTGCCTGAAGACAGCATGCTGAAAGATTTCGTTGCTGACCCTTTTAGGGTGTGAGCAATTTATGTTCGGCTTTTGTGCATAAATTTGGGGTGCGTTTGAGAATGTATTGAAGTGACTTGTGGCTAAGCTGACTATATTCATATTCACAAGATGGATTAGGTTTTAGGTGTAATCATGAAAGATGTAATTTTGAAGCTTCGACAATTTCGCGATGAGAGAGACTGGAAGCAATTCCATAACCCAAAGGATTTATCTTTGGCTTTGAGTATTGAAGCTTCAGAGCTGCTTGAGATTTTTCTGTGGAAGTCTCATGAGGAAGCTGACATCGAGAAGGTGAAGGAAGAGCTTGCAGATGTATTTGCTTACGCTTTGTTGATCGCAGACAGTTATGAGCTGGATGTTAATGACATTGTGCTTGAGAAGATCAGAAAGAACGAGAAGAAGTACCCGGTTGGAAAGTCGAAAGGGACAGCCAAGAAGTATACTGATTTATGAGCCATGACTCTCTTGTGGATATAAAGCGCTATGCATTCGCTGGTAAATCGTTGAGCGAACTGCGTAGTAATGCTTTCGCTGTGGGGGGATGGCCTTTGGTATATGTCCTTAGCGATGAGAAGAAGTTATGTGCCTATGTTGGTGAGACAACAGATGCTCTATCCAGAATGAGCACGCATCTGAAGCATGACGAAAAAAAATTGCTAACAGCTGTGCATTTAATAACCAGTGAGTACTTCAATAAATCAGCAACCCTCGATGTGGAGTCGCTGCTGATAAAGTACATGGCTGCAGATGGAAAATATTCGCTACTAAATGGGAATCTTGGACTTTCTGACCACAATTACTATCAGAGAGGTGACCTTTACGAGAAGGTTTTTAGAGATGTTTGGGATGGTCTGATTGCTTGCGGAGTGGCGTCTAAAACTCTCAATCACATCGACAACTCAGATGTTTTCAAATACTCCCCATATAAGTCACTTTCCTTTGATCAGCGACAAGGGTTGATGACTATCCTTTATGAATTGCTTAATCCTGAAGTCAAGAATGTAGTTGTTGAGGGTGGAGCAGGAACAGGAAAGTCCGTGCTGGCTATTTTTCTTTTCAAACTATTGAGAAAGGGAGATGGCGAGGTGGACCTACGTGATTTTGCTGAGGATGAAGCAGAAATACATAATCTGGTTATGAAATTAAAGGAGCATATCCCGGATCCTAGCATGGCGCTTGTAGTGCCCATGACGTCATTCAGAACCACTCTAAAGAAGGCCTTTAAAAATGTCTCGGGGTTGAGCCCAAATATGGTGATCAGCCCTGCTGAACTTTCCAGGAAACACTACGATATTGTTTTGGTGGACGAATCTCACAGGTTGAGGAAACGGAAGAACCTGGGGGCATATTTCGGAACCTTTGATAAGAGCTGTGAAGCATTGGGCATGGATAAGAATGTCTGCAGTGAGGTTGACTGGGTCTGTCAACAATCAGATAAAGCGATTTTCTTTTATGATAAGGGGCAGTCGATTAAACCATCGGATGCAGACGAATCTGTTTTTGATGCGCTTAAAGCATCCCGGGGATCCGTCGTTCACGAGCTTCTTTCCCAATTCAGGGTCAAGGGAGGAAGGCCATATGTCGAATTTATTGATGGCCTTCTTAATTGCAGGATTGATAGTAAGAGAAAGTTCTCTTTCAGTAGTTATGAATTCAGGCTGTTTGAATCATTGAGTGACATGGTTGATGCCATTAAGGAAAAGGAGGTCGAGGTTGGCTTATCCAGGTTGGTTTCTGGGTACTCGTGGCCTTGGGTCTCAAAGAAAGATGCCGATGCCTTTGATATAGAAATAGATAGTGTGAGTCTGCGCTGGAATAGTACCAATACAGACTGGATTAACAAGAAAGGTTCATATAATGAGGTGGGTTGTATTCATACAACTCAAGGCTACGACCTAAATTATGCAGGGATAATATTTGGAAAAGAAATCCGGTACGACAAAAAGTCAGAATCAATAATTATCGACAAGAGTAACTATTTTGATCGTACTGGAAGCCAAGGCATTAAAAACCCGGAGGAACTTAAGAAATACATTATCAATATCTACAAAACGATGATGCTGAGGGGTATACGGGGAACATTTGTCTATGCTTGTGATTCGGGTCTCCGGGAATATTTAGCGGAACATGTGCCCTTGGAGAAGCATCATGGAATCAAGGGTGAGGTTGATATTGAGCCCTTGGTTCCATATGAAAATGCGGTTCCCTTATTTGATCTTCGGGCGGCTGCGGGTGGTTTTGGTGGCTTGCAGGATGTGAATTGTGAAGACCTGGTGCGTGTGCCGGAGGGTGTTATTCCGAAAGAGGGAATGTTTGCTTGTCAAGTCATTGGAGAATCTATGAACCGTGTGATACCTAATGGTTCACTGTGCCTTTTCAAGATTGACCAAGGTGGGTCAAGAAATGGGAAAACGGTTCTGGTGGAATGCCTCGATAGTGTAGATGCTGAGACAGGGTCAAGGTACACCGTTAAGGTATATGAGAGCTTCAAGGTGGAAGGCGAAAATGGATGGCGTCACTCACGGATTGAGCTTAGTCCAAATTCAGATGATGCAGGGTTTGGTTCAATTCTATTAGTTGATGATGAGGCGTTGAGTTACAAGGTTGTTGGGGAGTTTGTTTGTGTTATCGAGTGACGGAGCGCGCTATTTATTCGGATTCTTGGTCAATGTACCGCTGCCATTCTCTAATGGCAGGAAGAAGAATTGAATCGCTATAACTGCAGCCTGTTTCGCCAGGATCATTTTGTCCAATTTTTCCCGCTTGTTCCGGGGTGTGACCGCCGCCGGTGTTGAGGATCTCCAGCATGGGTTGGTAGCCCGGTTGCCAGGCTTGCAGGTTGGGCAGGCTGTTTCGTAGTGCTTTCAGGATGCCCATGCCGGCGAAGTCCAGGTCGCCCCAGAAGTGGCATTCCGTTTGTTCATCTAGCCAGCGTTGTTTGAAGCGCTCCGGGTCGCTGCCGGGGAGGAAGGCGAAGCGGGTGTGTTCGCTGCTCAGGCGGGTGGCGCTGGCGCGGAAGCCGCCGCTGTAGAGCAGGGCGTAGTCTTCCGGTGAGTTTTCTACCAGGCGCAGGAAGCTGTCCTGGTTTTCGACGATGAGTAGTTTGCTGAAGCCGGGTGGCGCCCAGGCGGTGAGGAGCAGTGGCCGGGGTTGGATGCCGTTGGCGTTGTCACCGTAGAGTTTGAGCAGCAGCTCAAAGCGGTTATCCAGCGCCTTGGAGTCGCCGTTGAAACAGCGGGCTGCGATTTCTCTGAGGGTCAGGTTTTGGTTCAGGTGCCCCTCCACGTTGGCGAAGGCGGTGACGATCTCGGCCGGGGTGAGGCCGGGAATCTGTGGCTTCTGATTCAGCAGGGCTTCACCGTTGTCGATGAAGGTGGGTTCGTGTTGGTCGATGGCTTGTTGCCATGCCTGTACCACCGGGTCTTGTTTGGGGCGATTTAGCCACTCTCTTAATAGCGCTTCGCAGTCCGAGTTCAGGCGGCACTGGGCGTTTTCGTAGGGTTCCTGGAAGGCGCTGCGTTTGTTGTCCGGGCGGATTTCGAAGATGCCGTGGTCGCGGGCGATCTGTTGCAGCAATTGCCAGCGGCCTTGGGTGTCTTCGTTGAAGTCGTAGAGGGCCGGCAGGGTGCTTTTCTTGATGCGGCGGGTGATGGCGCGTTGGGATGGCTCGCCGTCACGGTTATCCAGCTTGTCCAGAAACCAGCCTAGCCACTTGGCCAGCCAGGGCTCGTCCTTGAGCCAGATGGGCGTGGTCATGGGCTGATCTCATCCATAAAGTCCAGCGCCCCCTGCTGGCGAATCACTCTTCTGTGTTGCTCCCACAGTTCGCTGATGCGTTCCTGGTTGAGTTGTTGTCTGTCTACCAGTACCCGGGTGTTGAGTTCGCCTACGGCCATGGGGCTGGGCACCTTGCTGAATACGAACTGGTTGCTGATCAGGTCCAGGAAGGGGCCGGCTTTGCTGGTGGGCATGATGAAGATGAGTTGTAGCCCCAGGGTGTTGGTGAGGTAGTTGATGACACTCTTGGAGCGGCTTTCGTCCATGTGCATGAAGGCTTCGTCGACGATGACCATGCGCAGGTGGCTGTCGCCTTCGTTGAAGCGGAAGGCGCTGGTGATGGCGGCGGCGCGGATGATGTAGGCCGGGGTTTCCAGTTGCCCGCCGGAGCCGGTGCCGTACTGGCTGAGGCTGATGGGCTGCTTGCCCTGCGGGTGTTTGAGGATGTCGTACTGGCGGTAGCGGCGGTAGTCGCTGATGCGTTCCAGTTCGCGCAGGGCCTGTTGTTCGTCGCCGTCCAGCAGCAGGTTGAGCAGGCGGTCACGCACCGCTTCCGCCTTTGCTGAAAGCGGGGTGTCGAACAGGCTGGTGCCGTCGCCCAGGTTGGGAATGTCGATGACTTCTTTGAAGAAGTTCCAGTATTCCTTGTATTCCGGTATCCACTGCCAGTCGAATTCAAAGCGCTCGCGGTCGGCGCCGAACTGGTGGTGTTCCAGTTCGCTGTTGAGGCTCTTTAGGATGCGCTCGCCGTCGTTGATGGCCTGATGGATCTGGCTGCACAGGTCGCTGACGAAGGTGGTGTTGAAGGTGTCGCGCAGGCTGGTGAGTTTTTCCTGCTTTTCCAGTAGCACGTTATTGCGCAACCGGTTGTGCAGGTTGTCCAGTTGTTGGTGCAGGCTTTGCACATGACCGAAGAACGGCGCGCTGTGCAGGGCGTCTGCGCTGTCCGCCAGGATCTGGTCGGCGGGTTGGGCCTGCTGGTTGTACTGGTTGAGGGTTTTCTCCAGCGCTACGGCGGTCTTGGTGAGCTGCTCGGTGAGCGCGGTTTCTTCGGCGATAAAGTCGATGTCGCCGTGGGCGTTTTGCAGGCGTTCATCCATGGCGGCGATGCGCGGTTCCACATCCAGGCCCGGCCAGTATGTTGTGCAGCCATGCAGGTTGGCTTCGGCTTCGTCCTGCTTTTCCTGAAACTGTTCGCTCTGGTCGGCCAGGGTGGTGATGGTTTTGCTGCAGGCGCTGAGTTTTTCGCTGAGCTTGCCGTTCTCTTCGGTGAGTTGCTTCTGTTTGGCTTCCAGTTCCTGATGCAGGGTTTTGGCCTGTTGCTGCTTTTCTTCCAGCTCTTCGTGATCTCTCAGGTCCAGGGTGGCCAGGGCCTTTTCGGTTTCCTGTAGCTGGCGCTGGGCATCGAGCAACTGGGTGGCGGCGTTGACCCAGTGCAGGGGCTGGAAGGTTTTTACCTGGGTGTGCAGTTGGCGCACGGCCTGATAGTCGTCGGCGGCGCGCTGGTAGTTTTCCTGCAGTTCCATGAGCGCGTTGCGCTGGGCGTGCAGGTTGCGTTCGCGGGCGGCTTCGCCGAATACCAGATCGCTGTCTGGCAGGTCACAGCGGAACATGGCGTAACCGCCGGAGCCCAGGCCATCAGCGGTGATGCCGCGGCGGGTGCGGCGCAAGGCGTCGGCGTCTTCCACACACACCACGCTGCCGTAGGAGGCTTTCAGGTAATGCTCGGCGGTGCGGTGGCTGAAGCGCAGGGCGTGGAACAGGGAGTCGTCGGGCAACTGCACCCGTTCTGCATCGCGGCGGGCCTGTTCGCCCTGAATGACGCGGGCGCGGTTGCGTTGTTTGCCGCTGAGGCGGCGGACGATGCGGATGGCTTCGGCTTCATGGCTGGGTTCCACCAGAATGCCGAAGCGGGCACCGCCGATGTAGCCTTCGATGGCCATCTGCCAGTCCGGGTCTTGCACTTCCACGTGATCGCACAGCACGCGGGGTTCTGCCTGGGGGCATTCCTGGCGGATGGCGTGGATGGCGATCTCCACATCCTGCGGGTAGTTCACCCGTTTGGATTCCAGGTTGCGGATCTGTTGTTCGATTTTCTTTTGTTGCTGGTCCAGGGTTTCCAGGGCCTGGCCGCGTTTGCTGACGATGCGGTCCAGCCGTTGCGCCACGGAGAGCGCTTCCTGGCCGGGTTTGTCTTCCCGTTCGCTGTGCAGTTGTTCGGCCAGCTGGTTGTGCAGCTGCTGTTCGCTGCGCACCCGGGTGAGGCCGTCTTCCAGTGGGGACAGGTCGATCCAGTCTCGGGCCAGCATCTGGTTCAGGTCTGGCAGGGCGTTGCTCTGTTCGGCGAGCAGCGCCTTGCTGGTGCTGCGCCAGTGTTTGCTGGCGAAGCTGGGCAGCTCCAGTTCGATGCTGTGGCGGGCGAGAAGGCCCTGGATGTTGCGCAGGGCTTCCAGGTTGGCGTTGCGTTGCTGGTCTTGTTCCAGCAGCGGGCGGGCGCCGTCCTGCAGTTGTCTGGTGAGCTGGTCGCGCTGGCTTTCCAGTTGCTGTTTGTCGCGCAGGGCGGGGATGCCGAGGATGCGCGCCTGCAGTTCCACCAGCTCTGCGTGTGCCTGGTCGAGGCGCTGCTGTACCTGTTCGGCTTCTTCGCGGTTGCCTTCCTGTTGCTGGCGCAGGCTGTTCTGTTCTTCTTTCTTTTCCAGATACTGTTTCTGGTTGCGCTGGAACTGTTGAGCGGCAGCGCCGTAGGCCTGGGTGGTGCGTTCCAGCCAGGTGTCCAGATAGGTGTCGGTGTGGCTTTGCGCCTGGGCGAGCAGGTTCACGTTCTGCTGCAGTTGTTCGGCTTCTTCGGCCATGCCGTGGACGGTGCGCATGAGGTCGCGGATGCGGCGCAGGGTGTCGCCCATGTCGTGGGGCTCGAGCACTTCGCTGGCGACAAACTGGTTGATGGATTCCACCGGTTTGTAGGCCATGAAACGGGCGAAGGTACGGGCGGCGTTCTTGGCTTCCTGTTGGGAGACCGCATCGCGTTTGCCGCGCAGGGCGCCGTACAGGCGCGCCAGGTATTGGCCCTTCTTGTCGTAGGTTTCCACGTTTTTCTTGCCGAACTGCTGGCGCAGTTGGTTGGCGATCTCGGTGATCGGCACCGTGGCTTTTTCGCCGCCGTATTCGCGTACGAAGTGGGACAGGTTGAGCATTTCGCCGGGGACGATCATCAGCAGCAGTTCCTGCTGCCGGGCCTGGTTGGTGCTGCCGGCCTTGTCCAGGTGGGCGCGCACGCCGATGACGGCGGTGAAGGGTTCGGCGGTTTCGCCCTTGGTGGGGTGGAAGACCCCGGCGATGTAGCCGTCGCTGTCGTACGGGCGGGCGTAGGCGCCGTCGTCACAGCCGAGCACATAGGAGGCCAGGGTGCGCACCTGTTTGCCGCCGCGACCGCGCTGGGTGGTTTCGTCCTGCCCTGGGTTGTAGTTGAACAGGTTGTCGTGGGCGGCGGTCATCAGGGTTTGCAGGGCGTCGGCGGCGGTGGTCTTGCCGGAGCCGTTGCCGCCGGAGAACAGGTTCACCGGGCCGTATTCCAGTTCGCCGGGGGGCAGGTTGCCCCAGTTCACGGTGATGGAGCGTTTTAAATACATGGGTGGACCTGTTTACGGTTTTTTGTGGGGGCGTCGCTGGCGGCGCGATATTGGACGTTGGGAATCGCGCCGCGAGCGACGCTCCTACGGGTGGTGTTGGAGTAAAGATCGCCTGCAGGCAGGCTCCCACAGGGAAAGGCTGGGCTTTCGCGGTGGAACCACTGCTCCCACGGTGGGATGTTTGTTGTGTTTGTAGGAGCGTCGCTGGCGGCGCGATTTTTGGCGTTGGGGATCGCGCCGCGAGCGACGCTCCTACGGGTGGTGTTGGGGTAAAGATCGCCTGCAGGCAGGCTCCCACAGGGAAAGGTTGGGCTTTCGCGGTGGAACCACCGCTCCCACGGTGGGGTGTTGGTTGTGTTTGTAGGCGCGTTGGGGGTGATCATTGTTCGCCCTCGTCTTTTTCTGAGGGTTCTTCGGCGTCGTCGTTGCTGGCGGGTTTGTTGTCGCCGCCTAGCAGTTGGGAGAGCACGGTGTCGGTGACCAGGCTGGTGATGTCCGGGCGGATGGTGAGCCAGGTTTCGTTGTCTTCCAGGCTGTTGTCGCCGTCGCTGCGGATCAGGCGCAGTTGGCGCATGCGGCGGAACAGGGCGTCGCGTTCTCCCCTCGCCTCCGGGAGCGGGCGGCCGAGCAGGTTCTTGCTGGCCAGGTTGATGGCTTCCAGGGGCAGGGTGGCCTGGCCGTGTTCGTCAATCTGGCCGTCGCGCAGGCATTTGTCGTATTCGGCGCGCAGCACCAGGATCAGGGCCACTTCCTGCTGGCTGAGGCGGTTGCGCAGGCCGCTGTTGAAGCCGTCGTCGCTGTCCGCTTCGCCTGGGATTTCGGCACCGGGCGGGAACAGGCGCAGGGAGGTGAAGCGGCGCTCGTGGTGCAGGCGGATGTGCAGCACGCTCAGGTAGTCTTCCACCAGTTCGGGAATCTGCAGGTAGCGGTCATAGAGTTCCGCTTCCTTCTTGCTTTCGCTGCGGCACAGCACGCCGTGATCCAGCAGGCGGATCATCAGTTCCGAGAATTGCGCTTGAGTGACGCCACGGGCGTTGAGGGCTTCACTCAGGGCGTGTTGTAGCGGTGCTTGGCTCATCGTGCTCCAGTTCCAGCAGGAAACCATCGCGACGCACGAAGTAGTGTTCGTCGGTGATGGGGTCGGTGGGGGTAATGCGCAGGCGGAAGCCGTTGGCGGCGTGGTCGGCGCTGCCCAGTTCGATCACGTGGCTCAGGGCCAGCAGATCGCGGGCGTTGTTGATGGGCAGGTCGCGGTTGTCGATGCGGCGGCTGGCGCCGAGGGCATCGCGCAGGTAATCGCGCAGGGCGCCACCATTGATGTTGAAGGCCTTTTCCAGCAGCTGCTGGGTGGCCAGCTCGCGCAGGGTGGCGGCATCCGGGTCGTCCAGTTCCTGCATGCGGCTGTGCACCACCCGCTGGCTGCGCTGTTCGCGCAGGCGTACCTGGGCCGGGTCGATAAAGCCCAGGTGCAGGCTGGCGAGGGCATCGCCGGCTTGCTGCAGTCGTTCGTTGTAAGTGGCTTCATCCAGCTCGGACAGTTCCTTGCACAGGCCGACGATGTCGTTGTGCTTCTGGCTGTGCAGGTAGCTGAGCTGGCGGATGATGATGTCGGCGCGGCGGGTGAAGCCCTGCAGGGTGCGGCGCAGGGCCGGCAGCATGATTTCCGAGGCGTTGCGCATGCGCATCTCGATGCTGTCCAGCAGCTGGAACAGTACCGAGGCATCCTGGCTGACGATCAGGTCCGGGGCCAGCCGGCGCAGTTCGTTTTCGGCGTTGGCTTTCCAGGCTTTCGGTTTGCGCTTGATCTGTTCGATGGTGCTCTGAATGCGGTCGCGGTGCTTTTCCACGCTGTCGGCGGACATGCGGATGGCCACGTCTGGCTGAAAGCGCTTTTCCATGAAGTCGAAGAACTGATCGCTGGCCTGCTGTACCAGTTGTTGCGCTTCCACTTCCTTCACCAGCTCCCGTTTGCGTTCTTCCAGCTCGGCGATGATGTCGGTGAAGTCGGCGATGATGCGCTCGGAATGTTCGTGGGCGTCGAGCAGATCGTAGACCTCGCCGCGATCCACAAAGGCAGCCAGGGCATTGAGGGTGTTACGGGTGTTGCGGTGGCGGGTGCGCACGCTGCGCCCGTCCACTTCCGCCAGAGTCTGGGTGAACAGGCGGCCGGTGCGGCTGAACGGGTAGGTGGACTGGAAGGAGGCTTCGTCCTTGTCCCGCTTCAGCCAGCCATGCTCCACCAGCAGGTTGAGGATCCAGCCGGCCTGCTCGCGATTGTTGCGGAAGCGGCTGCCGTCTTCGTCGCCGTCCAGCAGCGGGGCCCGTTCCAGGGCTTCGCTGAACACATCCAGCACCTGGTCGCGCTTGAGTGATTCGCCGTAGTCCGCTTTGGCGCTGTACAGCCGCTCGTGCAGCAGGCGCAGGCATTCGACTACCTGTTCGCGGTACTTGCCGGTGAGGGGCTTGAAGAATTGGGCGCGCTCGTCGCTGAAAAACATGGCTCGCTTATTGTGGCGTCTTTGGGTGACGTGATGGAGCACAGAAGGCTGTGCAATGGGCCATTTAATCAGGTTGGCGAGGGGGCTCCAAGAGGGAGTTGCCCGGGAGTGACATGAGGGCGATCGCGTAAGGTATTCTTCGGCCATGAGAATGAAGCGCAGGGTGTTGCAGTTAGTGTCTGGCGTGCTGGTCGTGCTGTTGGTGTTGGCACTGGCGGGGGCGTTGGCGCTGTATGCCATGGGTCTGCGGGTTAGTGGGCTGAGCTGGCAGCAAGGATTGCTGGTGTCGCAATGGCGCTGGCAGCCACAGGACTGTGTGCAGTGGCAGGGCGAGAACCTGCGGCTCGACGGGCTTTGGCCTCTGCGGGTGCGGCTGTCCACATTGCAGGGCAGGGCGTGCCCGGATGAGCAGGCATCCGATGCGACAACGGCGCAGGGCTTTCCTGATGGGCTGCCCTGGACGCCGCCGTTTGATGTGACGGTTCACCAGCTGGATTTGCCCGTTGTCAGTGAGTGGCCGCTGCCCACGCTGGCGTTGTCCGTGCGGCAGCGGCACCAGCAGTGGCAGCTGGGGGTGTGCAGTCTCCAAAGCTGTATACAGGCCTCTTATGGCCAGCAGGACGGGTTGTGGCGGGCCTCGGGGGACGGTCAGTTGGGCGAATGGCTTGCGCAGGTGCGTGGCCGTTGGCAATGGCAGGGGTCGGGAACCTGGCAGGGCACACCGCGGGGACAGTTGTCGGTGATGCTGTCCGATGTCGGACGGGTTGAGGATGAGGCCTCTGCCAATGTATCGCTGGACGGCGACTTTGTCGGGGAGGGCTGGCGACTGCGCGCGGCGTTGAGTGAGCCACTGCCGTTGATGCCCGGGTGGTGGCTGGAAGGCGGTCACCCCAGCGTGCTGCAGGGCGAGGGCGCGACACTGACCGCCATGGACGCCGATCTTCGGATGACGACCCCGCACGGTGAGGCTCGCCTGCAGGCCCGTTCCGATGCCCGGCAAGCGGCGACCGGGCAGGGTGCGCTGACCTTGTCGGGGCCGGCACTGGATGGCCGGTTGGCGTTTGTCTGGCAGGATCGAATGCTGACACTGCCCCCCACCACGTTAACCCTGCCCGACGGGATCTTGGTCACGCTGCCGGCTGCCCTGTCGATTCCGATGGCCCTCAACGGCGAGGCCGTGCTGCCGCTTCAGGTGAGCTATCAGGGCTTGCAGTTGCAAACGAAAGCGAGCCAGTTGCGATGGCAGGGAGCGGATTGGCTCTGGGCGGGGGCGTTGGCGTTACAAGGCCGCTGGCACGGGTATCAGGTGACGGGCCAGTGGGAGGGGGAGGCGACACCGCGGAGGCTGGCCGGGAAGCCCCTGCGGCTGACGATTGCCCAAGGGGAGGATCAGCTGAACGTGTCGTTGCCCGTAGAGGGGATGCCGTTGGTGCCGGAGCAGGGAACCGCGACGGCGAAGGGCCAGTGGCACGGCTATCCCGTGCAGGCGGCGCTGCAGTTTGCCCGTGGCGAGACGGGCTGGCAGGGCTCGCTGTCCGGGCAATCCCGGGTGGTGGCCTTGGATCATGGTGGCAAGCTGGAGGCCCGCGTGCCCTGGCGGTGGCAAGGTGGCGCCTTGCATGTGCAGCCCGGTGCTCAGTTGCGTATCGATCAGGGGCTGGTTGGCCAGACGCTGCTGCGGCCGGTGACGGTGAGCACCCGTCAGGGGCTGGTGATCGATGAGCAAGGTATGAGAGGGGCGCTTCAGGTCCAGGCCGACGGGTTGGCAGCGGCACGCTGGCAGTTACCGCGCGTTAAGGGCGAAGCGACTCTAAAAGGGGATCAGGGCCAGGCGCATTTCACCATCGATGACTGGAAGACTGCGTTGAGTATGGACGGGACCCTGGAGGGCGGCGGTGCCAGAGGCTCTCTGCAGCTGAATGGCGCTTTGGTGCCCGCCATGGGGCAGGGCCTGGGCATGACACCGACGGCAGGGCAGTTCCAGGGCGACGGCCGTTGGCAGTGGCAACAGGGCGTCAGTGTAGAGGGGGAGCTGGCGCTGGCCGATGGCGAGGTGGCCTGGGGCAGTGTGGAAGGTCGCGGGCTCGACGGGCTTCTGGCCGTGGGCTACGAGGACGGCGCGCCCTGGCTGGCAAGTCGCGGGCCGGTGACAGTGCAGACGCTGGACGTCGGTACGCCCATCACCAACCTGACGTTCGCGCTGGAGGGAAATCTGTCCCGCTGGCATTTCCGCGATGTCAGGGCTGATGTGCTGGGCGGGTCGCTGGTGGCGCCGGCACTGGATTGGCCATCGGATCAGGTGCAGCCGGTGGTGATCAGCCAGATTGACCTGCAACAGGTGGCGGCCCTGCAGGCCAGTCTGGCAGTCAGCCTGGCGGGGCGCATCGGTGGCTATGTGCCCTTGCAGCTGGGCGAGGACTTTCTGGTGGTGGAGCAGGGGCGGTTGGCCAATGAAGGGCCCTTGATGCTGCGTGTGCCGCCCTCGCAGAGTGTGCAGGCCATGGCCCAGTCCAATCAGGCGGTGCAGCTGGCGTTGGACAGCATCAGCCATTTGCAGATTCCGGATTTTCAGGCGCGCATGACCATGGACCGAGAGGGCTGGCTGGATGCGCAAATGACCCTCAAGGGCGTGAATCCGGAGAGAAAAAACCTGCCGGTGGTGTTTAACTACACCCACCGGGAGAATCTTCTGGCCTTGCTGCGCAGTCTGCGCATCGGGGAGGAAATTACCCAACAACTGCGCACGGAGAAGCAATGATGCGACTACTCTCGTTGGGTGTGGTGATGGCCTGTTGTCTATTGGCCGCCTGCACGCCCACCGTGGCCCTCAAGGCCCCGGAAGAGCCGATCACCATCAACCTCAACGTCAAGATTGATCATGAGATCCGCCTGAAGGTGGAAAAGGATATTGATCAATTGTTTGGCGACGACAGCGACTTGTTCTAGGAGTGATGATGAAGACAGTGAAAATGCTGATTGCGATGATCGCGCTGCTGGCCAGCATGGCCGCCTATGCCTTGGATCTGGACGGTGCCAAAGGGCAGGGGCTGGTGGGTGAGCAACCGGACGGGTATCTGGGTGTGGTCAAGGCGACCCCTCAGGCGGTGGAGCTGGTCTCTGATATCAACGCCAAGCGTCGCGATGCTTATGAGCGGATTGCCCGCCAGAATGGCATTACCCTCGATCAAGTGGCGCGCCTGGCCGGGCAGAAAGCCATCGAGAAGACGGCCGCAGGCCATTACGTAAAGACTCCCGGTGGTCAGTGGGTGACCAAGTAGCGGGAGGTGTCGTCTGTGGTGATGCGCTATTTTGCTACAAGCGCTGCCGCTTCTGGCTGACGGACATTGCGGCTGACACAGGTTAGCCTGCTTCTCTGCCTTGTATAACCAAAAGGTTGTCAGTTGACAACCTTTTGGTTATTGTCTGACGAGTGGAGAGGCTGAATGTCGAGGGACCGGCACAGCAAAAAAGAGGTAGAGGCGGCGCTGGCGTATGCAGAATCCATGGGGTGGCGTATCGAGAAAGCCACCGGTCATGCTTGGGGTCGCCTCTATTGTCCTTTCAATAATCGCCAATGCCGCTGCGGTGAGTTTTGTGTGATCAGTATCTGGAGCACCCCGAAAAACCCGGGGAATTTCGCCAGGCAAATTCGCCGAGTAGTGGATAATTGCCGCGGTGAAGCGGAGGTAAACTGAACAATGCAGGAATATGAATTTGAGCTGAAATACGCTGTGCCTGCCGGTTTGACTCTTGAGATGATTGAGCACCGCCTGTTTGAAGGGGGCTGCGATGACGCCCTGCCGGGTGTGGGGCAAAAAGGGCGATTGGCGCTGGCCTTTCATCGCAATGCCAGCTCTGCACAACGCGCGGTGAACAGTGCGCTGCGTGATGTTGGTCATGCCTTGCCAGAACTGCGGTTGGTTGAGGTGGGGCCTGATTGGGTTGGGGTTTCGGAGGTGGCGGGCCTGTTTGAATTTAGCCGCCAATATATGCTCAAACTGATCAACCAGAATCAAGAGACCTTCCCGTTACCGTTGCACGAAGGCAAGGCCGCTCTGTGGCACCTGGCAGAGGTATTGGCCTGGTTTGTGGAGTATCAGGGTCGTACTGTGGATGCGAGCCTGTGTGATGTGGCGGCATTTACCCGTGTGTTCAATATTGCCCGTGAGTTTCGTGGGCTGAACGACGCGCAGAGAAGGCAGGCGGTAAGGTTGGCAGAAGCGGGCTAGGGAGCCTCTGAATCACAAAAAAGGGGCCTCCCGTACAGGAGGCCCCTTTTCTTTGGGGATATGGCACGCCCGAGAGGATTCGAACCTCTGACCTTTGCCTCCGGAGGGCAACGCTCTATCCAGCTGAGCTACGGGCGCAAAACACATTATGAAATTAGGGTTGCACGGGCAGGGGTAGCATCCTGTTACCCGGGCCGTGCAGCTGGAACTTGGGGGATCCAACGGGCGCGAATGATAGCCGGTTGTGGCGGTGGCGTCCATGGATGGG
>Ga0208203_1000153_pt1 | contig 33619 bp, 32 predicted proteins | sample DeeseametaMP2914_FD_184167 | JGI IMG/M metagenome (GOLD analysis project Ga0208203, IMG submission 184167) | Marine microbial communities from the Deep Atlantic Ocean - MP2914 (SPAdes) | ecosystem: Environmental > Aquatic > Marine > Oceanic | place: West of Santa Cruz de la Palma, Atlantic Ocean...
GCTATATGGAACTGATACTGCTGAGGTTCGACTACCAATACCCGATCAACAGCTTGCTTACTTAAACTTACCAAACCAAGGACAAGAAGAGACTTACCCAGACGTAAGACTGACTGGCATCTTTGCAGGTGAAGAAAAAGAATGGTTCGGCAAATTAGTTCGTACTGAAGGTGTGGTCGAAGAAAGTAACCGTTTAACTTACTTAGTTGCTCAAATTGATGACCCTTATGGGCTTGAAGAAACTGAAAGTCGCAAAACTTCACTGCGTTTTGGGACATTCGTGAAGGCTGAAATTGCTGGGCAAGAACGTGATGGGTTGATTAGCCTACCAAGACAAGCGCTTTACTATAACAAGCAAGTATTAGCGCTTGTTAATGAAAATGAAATCAAATTAGTTGACGTAGAACTTGCTAGAACCGAGAGCAATACCATTTACATTAGTAACGGCTTGGACGATGGCCAGGAAATTATCATTACTCCTGTCCAAAACCCAGCCAATGGGATGAAGGTTAAAAAGTTCTCAACTCTACAAGCTGAACGCGCGGAAGCGGCCAAAGCAAAGAAGAGTAAGCAAACTAAGCAGCTCGCTGGAGAAGAGTCATCTGAAAATAAGGATGATCAAGGCAACAAAAAAGCAGATACAGCCGCTGTAAGCCAATAGGAGAGCTTCATGTCCCACACAGACAATAATCAAACTGGCATTATTGCATGGTTTGCTCGCAACTCGGTTGCAGCGAACCTTCTAATGATGGCAATATTTGTTGCCGGTATAATCGGTATATTTAGTTTACGACAGCAAGTATTTCCCGACATTGTTGTAAACTCTGTCAGCATTCAAGTTCCCTATCCTGGCGCAGCTCCACAAGAAGTTGAGGAAGGAATTATTGTTCTCATCGAAGAGAATATTAAAGAAGTTGAAGGCATCAAAAAAATCCGCTCCAGCGCTCGCGAAGGCTCTGCTAGCCTTACCGTCGAAGTTGAGCAAAACTACGATGTTGCTGCGTTACTAGATGAACTTAAGATCCGAATTGATGCTATACCAAACTTACCTGATCTTGCTGAAAGGCCCGTTATCTATGAAAACCGACAACAGCGTCAGGTTATGTGGATCAGTGTATTTGGTGACGCTAACGAAAGAACTCTTAAAGACTATGCCAATGAGATTAAAACTGAATTACTGGCTGGTCAAAACGTCTCATCTGTAGAAATTAATGGTACTCGTCCTTACGAAGTTGGGATTATGGTCAGTGACTTCCAACTTCGTAAATACGGACTCACCTTACAGCAAGTTTCGCAGGCAGTAAGAAGTCACTCATTAGATTTACCAAGCGGTACTATTAAAACCCGCGGCGGTGACATTCTGGTTCGCACTAAAAACCAAGCCTATACAGGGCTGGATTTTGCACAAATACCATTACTAACTCGCCCAGATGGCACATCACTATTGTTAGGTGATATTGCCGCAATTGATGATGGCTTCGCTGAATACGAGTTTATTTCTCGCTTTGACGGTAAAGATTCTGTCAATATGCGCATCCGCTCCTCTCTCGAATCTGATGATCTTCTGATAGCTGAGGAAGTTTATAATTACTTAGACACTAAGGTCGACTCATTACCAGCAGGAATATCTATTGATGCCTGGGGGGATGGTACTTATTATTTAAAGGGGCGCTTGGAAATGATGCAGCAGAACATGCTCGCTGGCGTCATTCTTGTTTTCCTTGTTCTAGCGTTATTTCTCAGGTTTAAATTAGCTTTCTGGGTAATGATTGGCATTCCTCTCTGTTTCCTCGGTGCATTTGCTTTGATGTACATGTACCCAGCTTTTGCCATGACCATCAACATGATCACCCTCTTTGGCTTCATACTGGTTCTGGGGATCGTGGTCGATGATGCGATTATTATCGCGGAAAGTGCCTGGTCATCGATCGAAGAGAAAGGACATAGCATCAATAGCGTTGTCGAAGGTGCTAAAAAAGTCGCGCTTCCTGCGACGTTTGGTGTATTAACCACCATTGCAGCCTTTTACCCAACCTTAGCCATTAGCGGGCCTTGGTCTAATGCGATGGCCTCGATTGGGCTAGTAGTTGTTTTCTGCTTGCTGTTCTCCCTAGTAGAGTCAAAATTGATTCTACCTGCTCACTTGGCCCACATGAAGCTGAAAAAAGCTGAAGATACAAAACATCCAGTTTTGAGAAAAATAAAGATGTTTTTCCGTGCTATCCGTTTAAAGGTGAGCAGCGTTCTAAAAAGCTTTATTCAAAACAAATACAAGCCAGGTTTAGAAACTCTATTACGGTACAGAGGCTTAACTATATTAACCTTTGTTTGTTTATTATTTATCACCACGGTTGGCTTTATCGGCGGTGGCTGGGTAAAAACGTCCTTATTCCCTAATACTCCAGGAGATGGTGTCTTTGTTGAGGTCAAAATGGCCGAAGGTTCTACAGCCGAGCAGACAATTAAAAGCATTACTGTCGTCGAGCAAAAACTTAACGAAATCCATGAAGAAATAAAGCAAGAGCATGGCATCGGTGTAAAGCAACACTCAGTCACTTGGTCTAACAGCAATACCGGTGCCTACATGTGGACTGAGCTTGTTCCGAGCGAAAAAATTCCTGTTAATCAATTCAAGTTTATCGACATGTGGCGTGATCGTGTAGGACAACTTCCTTCGGTACAGGAACTTAGCTTTGGTGGCGGCGGTGGCGGCCCAGGCGGTGGCGGTGTTGGTTTCCGTTTAATTGGAAGTGATATTGACGAACTACAAGTAGTCTCAGAGAAGATAAAATCAGCTCTTGAGAAATACGATGGTGTTTATGACATCAGCGATGGTCTGTCTGGAGGTAAAGAAGAAATTGTTGTCGAGCTAAAACCTCATGGCCGTAACTTAGGTTTAACCACGCAAGGCTTATCTTCGCAAGTTAGGAACGCTTTCTATGGCTCTGAAGCACAACGTTTTTTACGCGATACAGAAGAAGTGAAAGTGTTTGTCCGCTATCCTCTTGAGGATCGCCGCTCTATCGGAAACCTAGAGCAAATGCCGATTAGAACACCTGATGGTGAATACGTCACCTTCTCAGATGTTGCCACCTACGAGCTTCAAGAAGGCTATTCTCGTATTTCACGAGTTGATGGTGTTCGAGCGAACAGTATTAGCGCTGATGTTAGCCAAGAATCTACAACTTCTCCTGGCGAAATCAACCGTGACATGATGATGTCTGTGATTCCAGATATTTTGCAAGAACATCCAAGTGTGAAGTTTGTTCCTGGAGGCCCTAGTGAAGACCAGCAGGTATTGGTTAATGAACTTCTATTAGGTGCTGGTATTGCTCTATTAATGATATTTGGATTAATGGCAATTCCTTTAAAATCATACATCAAACCCGTAGTAGTCATGTCAGCCATTCCGTTTGGTATTATTGGAGCAATGGTTGGGCACTTACTGATGGACATCAGCCTAAGTATGTTTTCGTTCTTTGGTATCATTGCCTTATCAGGTGTCGTAGTTAACGATAGCTTGTTGATGGTTGACTTCATTGGTCGCGCACGTGAACAAGGAATGAGTCGTATTGAAGCTGCGATGAAGGCTGGCACACAACGTTTCAGAGCAATTGTGCTGACGTCACTAACGACATTCTTTGGACTACTTCCGATCACAATGGAAACTAGCTTACAAGCGCAGCTAGTAATCCCTATGGCGGTTTCATTAGCCTTCGGCATCGTCTTCGCTACAGTCATTACGTTAATCTGGGTACCATGCCTATATGTTATGCTTGGCTCAGTAAAGGACTGGTTGTTGCACCGAGATGCCAAGAGTTTAGAAGCTAAGCAACAGGAAGCTTACGAAAATAATTAGTACAAAGGGTGGAATTATTAAAGGGGCTTCGGCCCCTTTTTTATTGCCTCAACCACTGTTAATTTTGGTAACGATTTCATCAAAATGTAGTTGTATTCATTGTCGATATCTTTACACTATTCTTAAGTCTTTAAGAAGTGAATTGTATGCTAAAGAGAACCAAAATTGTCGCCACACTGGGGCCTGCTACCGATACTGAAGAAGCGATACGCTCTTTGATTGAAGCTGGCGCTAACGTCTTTCGGCTGAACTTTTCCCACGGAGAAGCGGAAGACCATATTAAGCGAGCAAAGAAGATCCGTAAGATTGCCAAAGAAATGGACAAGTACATTGGCGTGCTCGGCGATTTGCAAGGGCCAAAAATCCGAATAGCTAAGTTCAAGTCTGACAAAGTCATGTTAACAGCAGGCCATCAGTTTACGCTGGATGCTGAGCTTGACAGAAATGACGGCACAGAAGACTCCGTCGGCATTGACTACAAAGATCTGCCAAACGATGTTAAAGCAGGCAATCATTTGATGTTAGACGATGGTCGAATTCAACTTCAAGTCACTGAAACCACGTCGACTACTATTGTATGCAAAGTCATTGTTGGTGGCGTGCTAAGCAATAATAAAGGTATCAACCTTCTTGGCGGCGGCTTATCTGCTCCCGCTCTGACAGAGAAAGACAAAGAAGACATTAAAACCGCAGTAAGCATGGATGTGGATTACTTAGCCGTATCATTCCCTCGCAGTGCTGCCGACATTGAGGAAGCTCGTCAGCTACTGCAAGAGGCTGGCGGTAACTCAGCGTTAGTAGCAAAAATCGAGCGTGCAGAAACAGTCAATGACGAAACCATTTTGGACGAAATCATCCTAGCTTCTGATGCTGTTATGGTCGCACGTGGCGACTTAGGTGTTGAAATTGGTGATGCTCAGTTAATCGGTGTCCAGAAGCGTATCATCGATCGTGCGCGTGCCCTAAATCGTGTTGTTATCACAGCAACTCAGATGATGGAAAGTATGATTCACAACCCTATCCCAACGCGTGCTGAAGTATTTGATGTTGCCAATGCTATCTTAGATGGCACTGATGCCGTCATGTTAAGCGCTGAAACTGCGACTGGTGATAACCCTGCTCGCACTGTTGATGCCATGGCAAATGTTTGCCAAGGTGCTGAAAACCAGTCCCTCGCTAAAACCTCTAATCATCGAATTGATATCGAGTTTGAACGTATCGATGAGACTATCGCGATGGCAGCCATGTATAGCGCCAACCATTTGAAAGGCGTAAAAGCCATCGTCGCATTAACTGAATCAGGCTCCACTGCCCTATGGTTATCCCGTATCCGTTCAGGCATTCCTATTTTTGCTCTCAGTCGCAGCAATGAAACTTTACGTAAAGTGTCTTTATATCGTGGTGTTGAAGCTTTAGAGTTCGACCCTACCGTATTGGCGCGTCATGACGTCAACCGCTTAGCCGTAGATGAATTAGTCAATCATGGTCATGTACAACATGGCGACCTGGTGATTATCACCAAAGGCGACTCCATGGGGACTTTAGGTGGTACCAATGCGATGAAAATTGTACGCGCTGGTGAGGTTATCTAGTTTTCGTTAAGTGCTCCTCTGAGCCCTCTTCTCTTAGTAACTGATAAACCACTGCTATAACGCAAAGAATAATGCCCGGAAGGCTTCTTCTGGGTAACTCTTCCCTTAGAAATGTTTCATGTAGCGTTATGACGGGATAAGTACGGTATAGTCCAAGTCGAGTACAAAGTCTGATGGGAGCTGTGCTTTATCCTTCACAGCTCTTTCAAACTGGGGCTTTAACTCCTGCCATAAACAATTCTTATAACCTAACGTTCGCAAACGCATGGCACCCAGTCCGGAACCTAGCTCCTGAGTTTCTAACACCTGTGTCGCTGCATAAATAGTATCCCCAGCAAAGCTTGGATTCAGGTGCGCACCACCATTGATTGCTGCTAACCATTGAGCATTGGCTAAGCCATTGTGAGAAATAGTGCGGCATAAAGAAATGACATGGCCACCATAAACCAAACGTTTTTGATGCTTAGATGATGACATGTGATGTTGATTGAAGTGAACCTTGGCGTTGTTTTGATAAAGCTTGGTTGCCATAGTATGTTCACTATGGTCGATGGTTAAGCCATCAATATGGTCGATCCACTCGCCGACTTCATAATCATTAAGTTTAAAGCTTTCACCACTGAGCTTAGAGTCATAAGCTGCTGGGTTAAACGACTGAGGAGCGGCTAAGCTTTCGAAAGAGACTTTATTCGCTAACTGGGGCTGAACAGCAAAAGTGTTTTGCATGCCTTCTTGACGCTTATGGACCATGACCCAGCGCTTCCAGCTGAGCACTTGAAAACCTTGCTGATTAACAGCTTTTGAGTGGACATAAACGATACCGGTTTTACCATTTGAATTCTCTTTTAAGCCAATAACTTCAGACGCTACACTAATAGTGTCACCAACAAAAACTGGCTCCAAAAATTCGACCTCAGCATAGCCTAGGTTTGCAACGGCGTTGAGAGAAATATCGTCAACGGTTTTGCCAAAGGCAATTTGAAATAGCAACAAATTATCAACAGGTAGCTTCGCATAACCCAACTGCTGTGCAAATTCTTTATTGCAGTAAAGGCTAAAGCGGCTTCCCGTTAATGCGGTATAGAGGCTCGTATCAGCTTCAGTGATCGTGCGAGAGACTGCATGGTATAGAACCTGCCCTAATGAAAAGTCTTCAAAGAAGTGTCCGGTTGATGCTTTATTCATAGAATCCTCTAGAGCTTGGGCTAGCGTACCACCCCTAATAGCTCATTCTGCCCTATTGCTTTGACGGTATTATATAAAGTTATCACTCGCTCCGCCCACTCACGAAGTGAAGGTTCAATTAGCCTACCATCAATCACAGCAACATTGCGACCCTCTTTGTTGGCCTGCTCAATCGCTTCAATAATGGCTTTAGCTCTAGCAATATCCATTTGTTTCGGCGTAAAAGCATCATTGGTGTAGGCCAATTGAATCGGATGAACCACAGCCTTACCATCAAACCCCAAATCGCGTGCTTGACGACAAGAGAACTCACAAGCTTCGACACTTTTTAAATCAAAGTGTGGCCCGTCTATCACGCACTTCTTATGCGCCCTTGCAGCAAGAATCACTAATGACAGACTGGTTAGCAAACCTAGCCTGTCTTTCGTTTGATTGATTTTTAGCTCATTCGACAAATCAGTCGTTCCCATAACGACCGCAACAACTCTGTCACTAGCGCCGCAAATTTTCTCAGAATGAAGTACACCAAGAGGGCTTTCAATATTAATCATAATATCAACAGTGTCCCCGCGAAGCTCATCAATTCTGGTGATGGCATTATTTAACTGCTCAACCGACTCAATACGAGGCAACATGATTGCATCAATACTTAAGTCTGCGATTGCTTTTAAATCATCATCTCCCCACTCACTATCCAGAGGGTTTACGCGAACAACTATTTCCGAATACTGGTAATCACACGACTGTAAGAGTTTCTCCCTCAATAGCTGACGCGCAGCTTCTTTTTGCTCTGGTGGGACCGATTCTTGGAAATCGAAAACAATGCTATCAGCATCCAATGTCCGGGCTTTATCCATATAACGCTCAACATGGGTTGGCACATACAGCATCGTGCGACGTGGACGATAATTGATCGTTGTTTCCATTAATTTACACCTTTACTTTGAATGTCTTGAATCAGTTGTTTGCGCAACACTTTACCGTTCTTTGTTCTGGGGTAGCTTTCCATAAAATGGACTTTTTTTGGCGCTTTATATTTAGCCAGTTTTTCTAAACCATAGTCCAATAATTCATTTTCAGAAATATTGGCTGTAGGCTCTCTGATAACACAAATCGAGACTAAAGTTTTATCCGCACCGACCTCTTCACCAATAGCAACGCAGTCAGCGACCGCTTCGTGCGCCTTAATGACGCGCTCCACTTCATGCGGAGAAACGCGAAAACCAAACGTATTGATAATGTCGTCTTTTCGCCCTAGGAACCAGATATAGCCGTTTTCATCTTGTCGTGCATAATCACCGGTAAAGAACCAACCGTCATGGCGCGCCTCTGATGTGGCGTCTGCTAAATTCCAATAACTCAGGAACAAACCGGGATCATCCTCACGAATACAGATCATGCCCTCTTCGCCCGTGGCTACAGCTTTATATTCAGAGTCTAATAGCTCGACATAATGCCCGGGCTGTACAAAGCCAGCAGCGCCGGGTAAAACCTCAGCACCTTTATGTTGAGAGATATAGTAAGACACCTCAGACATGCCTATCGCTTCATAGATAGGTTTACCAAACCGCTCTTCCCAAATATTTTGCATCTCGTCGGAAAGGTGCTCACCAGCACTCATGCAGTGCTTGAGCGAAGGCAAATCACTACCGTCATAATCCGTTTTTTGCACAATTTGACGGTAAATCGTCGGTACTCCAATGAATATGGAGCATTCATGCTTTTTAATTAACGTTGGCCAGGTCTGAGCGTCATTTTTACCTTCATAAGCAATAACCGTATGACCATGTAACAAGGGGTCCATCAGAGCTGAGCCTAACACATAGGTCCAATTAAACTTGCCTGAGTGCATAATACGCTCAGTAGTTGAGTCGTCGAGATCAAACCAAAACTTACTGGCCGGTAAACGTCCTAATAAAGCACGTTGTGCATGAAGTACTCCTTTCGGATAACCTGTTGTACCGGAGGTATAAACTAAGTATGCAGGATCGTTAACTTCGCTCTGGTAACACTCGAATGCATTGTCCTGTTTCTCCAGCGCTTGGTGTAAATCAATCAATGTGAATTGGTCGCTTTGACCTACCGTGCCTTCACCACAAAGAAGAACTAACGTCACTTGTGAATCATCAAGCTCACTAGACAACTCTGGCCACATCGACTTCTCAGTTACTAACACTTTTGCGCCAGAGTCTTTTGCCAAATAAGCAACTTCGCTGGCTGATAATAGCGTTGAGGTAGGAACCGCTACGGCTCCGAATTTGATAGCACCAAAGAATGATACGGGATATTCGATAGAGTTAGATAAACGTATCAGTATTCTCTCACCGTGCTCTAATCCATGAGCAGCTAATACATTGGCAAATTGGGACGTTAAACAAGACAGCTCGTCATAGGTTACTGAGCTTTGTCCCAAGGTCTCATTCTCGATGATGAGCGCCGCTTGTGTCGCTTTAGATGTACCAGTATGTTGGTCGACACAAGCTTCTGCAATATTAAAATGCTTGGGCAGGTTCCAATTCCAAACGCCACCGGAATCCTGTTGTAATATGTCATCGAATTGATACTTCATTAGATCATTCCGTATGGCCAGTTTTCTCGAATAACATGAACCGGCAACCGTTTAATAACATCCATAGCAAATGCTTTGTCTTTATCACCGAGTGACTTCAACGCATAAGCACGCAATAAACTTTGTAAAGCCTTACCAAACATTGGTGGATCTAGCATTTCACCTTCAAACTTAATCGCTCCACCTAATAACGCATCAGCTTCAATCGCCTGCTCTAGTATGTGCACATTGCGTTTGATTTGCAGTGGCGATGGTGTGAATGCAGTCTTACACAGGTGAACATGGAAAGGATGAATAACTTGTTTACCGGTCAAGCCCATTTGCGCTTCTACGAGCGCATGTTGGTGCACTACATGTGATTCATGCTCTCCGTGTAAATCTAACCAACGCCTAACATCGTTTGGCTCAATATAGGACTCAGGCATTGGCGTTTTATTAATCAATACTTCAACCCCGCCTATCACTCCTTTACCGGCAATACGTGCTTCTAACAGCAGCATTCTCAAGTATGTTTTTAGCTCGTCAATCCAACCTTCTGGCGTTAAGTGAATCGCCATGGCTTTCGAGAAATCATGAATACCAAAAACCACGTGTCGAACTGTGGAGTACTGCATCAATTCAGGAGAGATTTTTAACGAGCGTGGATGCTCAATAATGGGTTGAATCTCAATCTTAGGATTAACGCCGACCAGCCAGGCCGATAAATCTCTAATTTCAGCCGCGCCATACACTTCACCGGCTTTTGCTAAAATGATGACATCAATATACTCTGCGCATTCTTTAATTAACTTCAAATCTTCTTCGTATTCATCGGTACGAAAAGGGTTGATACGCAAAGCAATTTGAAATTGACGTTCCTCAAATAGCGGCAATTCTTTCCGCAGTAGCTCTCGACTCATCTCCTTTTGGCGACATCCATCTTCTAAATCGAACAGTAATGTATGTGCGCTGGTATTGTGAGCATACTTGCGCATTCGACTGGAAGCTTGCTCCATGGTTTCGTAGATACCATCAGCTGGCGAATACTTCACTGGCGGGTAATATAGCTGAATCCCAGGCCAATACCCCCCTAACACCATTTGCTCATCTACTTTTTCTAAAAAGGAATGCTCTTGCATCATTTCAACTAATCCGACCAGTGGTAGTTCATAAATAAACCATATTCAAACGCTTATTTCAAATTATTGTTTGAATTTTTCTAATCTATCGTTAGTATTAAGCAAAAGATGGCTAATGCGTTTTACAATTAGCTTTAGCTATATCATTGATTTAAGAGGAGAAAATAGTGAATTCGATGGTTCATCCAAACGAAGCATTGTTTAATGCCGAAAAACAGTTCCCCGTAATACCAACTTGTGAACACTTCGCTGGTAGCGAAAAACTCATCACTAAAGCATTGGAATTACAGGAAAAGTTCGGCCCTGTGTTTGATATTACCTGTGACTGCGAAGATGGTGCTCAAGCTGGCAAGGAGAAAGAACATGCTGAAATGATAGCTCGGGTTCTGTCCAGTGATATCAACAAGCATCACATGGCTGGTGTGCGAATTCATGACTATACCCATGACCACTGGAAAGCCGATGTCGATATCTTAATGCCCGCTATTGGAGACCGAATCGCTTACTTTACCCTACCGAAAACGCACCGAGCAGCGCATATCCAAGAAATGGTGGACTACATCAAGGCCAAAGCTCAAGAGCACGGTGTCAATCGAGATATTCCAATTCATGTATTGATTGAAACCCATGGCGCGTTAAAAGAAGTATGGGACATTGCGGCGGTAGATTGGGTTCAAGTCCTAGACTTTGGCATGATGGATTTTGTCAGTGATCATCAAGGCGCGATACCTGCATCATGTATGCGCAGTCCCGGGCAATTTGATCACCCTCTTCTTGCAAGAGCTAAGTCTGAAATGGCTACTGCTGCCTTAGCAAACGGCGTCGTACCGTCTCATAACGTCACGCTTGATCTGAAAAATCCGTACCAAACGTACAAAGATGCTGAGCGGGCTCGTAATGAATACGGCTTCCTGCGCATGTGGAGTATTTATCCGATTCAGATCCAGTCGATTGTGGATGCTATGAAGCCGGATTATTCCGAAGTTAATGACGCAGCAAATATCCTAGTTGCCGCCCAAGATAATCATTGGGGCCCTATCCAATATGATGGTGAGCTGCATGACCGCGCAACTTATCGTTACTATTGGCAGCTTTTACAGCGAGCAGAAGTGACAGGTTTAGAACTGCCTGATGAGGCGACTAAGCGCTTCTTTTCCTAAAGACTAGATAACATAGTCATAAAAAAGCGCGCCTGAGGCGCGTTTTTTTTACTTTATTAAAGCTGGAAGGCATAACTAAATTTAGTGAATAAAGTTCTTCCTGTTTTTTCAAATTGATTCACTCGATCATCTTCGAAGCCATTGTCCGAATAACCTAAGTAGAAAGCAGTCTTAGGGTTCCACTTATAGGCATATAACAGTTGGCGACTAACCTTTATTTCCTTTTCCACTTGCGTCGGATCAGAATAAAGCGCCGTGTTGTAATCAACATCACTATAACGAACAATTAATCGTAAATAACTTTTATCATCAAAGTGATAGCTGGTGTTTAAATTACTAATGACGGCCTCAAAAAGCGACTCATCATTCACATCAAAATTAGTACGGCTCGCATCAAAACCTAAACTCCAATGATCGTTTACTTGCCACTCCGTATAAAGCTCGTATGTGTCAGAGTGCCCGGGCCTATCATGCCTAAAATCAATAGTGTCCGCGGTTTCGAGGTACAAACCCAGTCTTAAACTACCTACTGGGCGAAAACTACTTTCCATCCAAAAGTACTCTTCATCAAACCACATTTGTTGATACAAAGTGTCTCGGTTAGCGCTGCCAAAATAAAAGAAGGAACGGTAGTTTCCGCTCATCTGAAAGCCAACTTCTCTTTGCTGCTCATACTTTTGGCCAGAGGTCAGATGCCGCTCTTTATACTCGCCACTAACCTTATACTCATGGAAAAAATCACCCTCTTCGCCATACCAGCGATACCCTAATCCCACCACATCTTTTGTGTTGCCAACCACACCCAAGAAACCTAAATCTGTTCTAAAGTCATCATCAAAATCTGAATGTGTCGCGTACCAATTCCAATGGGTATCACGATGGCTGTAGTTCAGTTCAAAACCACGCCCAGTTGTATTCGGGTCTAACCCAAACCGTTGCTGCATATCATCTGTATTATCAGAGTCAGAATACATTACCTGATAACGCAGTGTCCCAGCATCATAGAGCTTCTGACTACCATCTATCGACAAGACCGTATTTTCATATCCTTCAGCCGAACGGTTGGTTGCTAAGAAGCCAACCTGGGAGTTATCCCCCACATCCATAGAATAACGGGCAGCTGCAACATCACTTTCGACATCATCAAAATTGCTGTCCAGAAGAGTATAGACGGAAGAGCTTTGAGCGCCGGGAATAATGAAGCTAGTAGCTTGATCTCGTGACACTAAGACACCGTATGAATGGCCACCGTTTTTGCCCGTATACTTCACACCGTAATCTGGATCGGCAATATTTCTAGTATGTAGCAAGTTATATCGAGTATTAAAGTATTCAGCACCATCGAGGAAGAAAGGACGTTTCTCAGAGAAAAATAAGGAAAATCTATTATTAACTTCCAGCTGTGCGGCATCAGTTTCAACTTGTGAAAAGTCAGGATTGATCGTCGCATTCAAGACGGAGTTATCAGTTACTCCCCAGCGCAAATCAGCACCAGCATTATAGTTCACCCCTTCGCCTCGCCACTCTGTTTGGGCAGGAGGCGAACGAAACTCCCCCTGCTCTGCGGAGACATAAGGTGTAATTTCTAAGTTATTACCACTGACAATATCATCTAGGCCTTCAGCTTTAGCGATTTGGCATAGCACACAGCTTAAATCTCGATCGTTTGGCGAATAGGCTAAACGATATTGGACATCTCTTGGATAAAAGCGCATGAAGTCAATGCCCCAGGTTTTCTGTCCCGAGGTGTTAGGGAAGCGTAATATCTTGAAAGGCAGCTCAATTTCAACCGTATAACCGTCATCATCGAAATGGCCAGCACTGTACCAAATCGCGTCCCACGATGAATCTTCTCTGAGCAAGACATCGTCTTCGATGCTGTCGCTCTGAATGCCCAGAGGGTTAACAAAGAAGTTGTATGCTTTACGTTCATCGTTGAATGTATCGACCTTAAAACCAACGGTATCTTCACCGAAAATTTGATCACGCTTTTTGTAAGAGGCTTGTATTAATTCAGGGTTAGGGTCATAAGCTTTGATAGCCACCAGTAAGGAGTCACCGTTTTCTGCTACATACGCTACGGTTTTGACTTTAGGCGCCACATTTCTGCTCGGCTGCGTTTCATAACGGTATTCGACTTTTGTCGCTTTCTGCCAGAAAGGTTCGTCCAAGCGTCCATCGACCGTAATCTTAGCATCAACTTTAGGAATACTAATGACAGACATTCCGTCGTCAGTGGCAGCTTTGGCTTGCGCTATGACGGCAAGCAACAAAAGTATCATCAGCAGTTGTTTCATAATATCTATTATTCTTTTTTCAAAGGAGCGATTTTATCGTTTTGAATGCTTATTGTATGGGGAAACTTGTAACCAAGTTTGTAGTCAATTTTGCATTAAATGCCCACATAAGTTTAGGACAATGTAGGTTAACACACTTACCCAACAACATCCTTACTAGAGAACATTCTTCCTAGAAGACATTCTTACTAAGAGACATCTCGGTCCATGATTTCTATGAGGTGGAATCCAAAAGCAGTTTTGATAGGGCCGTGGATAATTTTTAATGAACGAGTAAAGACAACTTCATCGAACTCTTTAACCATCATCCCGCGTCGAAAGATGCCGAGTTCACCGCCCCGAGTCCCTGACGGACATACCGAGTGTTTTTCCGCCATTTCAGTAAAATCGACGCCTGACTCTATGTTATTTTTAATTTCCTGACAAAGATCTTCGTCAGTGACTAAGATATGTCTCGCTGATGCTCTCATGGTCCCCTCCCTTTAAAAGCATCAGCAAGATTACACTAATCCAACCAGTTTGTGTAGGGTTAGCGCTTGATTTTTTGCCTCCAAGCCCCTAATAAACCTAGCAATATCAAGGTCAAGAGTCCGGTGCTACCTCCCCCAGATTCAGAGCTAGTTGTTGAGCTTGGCGGATTCGGGTTAGATTCTCGAGTATCGTTGTTAGCGTCTTCGAGAGGAACCTGAAGTAATGATGAAAACTCAGGTGAAACGTCATCCAAGACCTCCCCTGTATTCGCGTCAATAACTTCTAACCTGAAATCATAGTAATTTGCCGGGTAACCCGACTGCCAATTACCACTAATTTCAAAAGCATCTTCCGAACTGAACCCGTAAACAGTAAAGACATCTGACTCAGTCTCAAACTGCCAAGAGCCGCCATTATTACGTTGGTATAAGTTTACATAGACATCGCGGTCAGTATTGCTTTGGGTGTCTACATCAAACGTTAGGGTAAACTCTCGATAAAAACCGTCATCATCAGCATCTGTAAAAATTTCAGTTTTGACGTTATCTACATATGTATCGCTAGTCACGCCGGTAGACTCATACGTCTTATCTTCTAACGGCAAGTTAGTTAAGTCATAGTCATCATAGGGTCCCAATGTATCAACAAGCCCTGAATAACCATACTCAAATAAATCAATAAGTACCTCATAATTACCTGGCGGGAATCCCGTATTCAAACGCGTCGTAACGCTGTACTCGTCAGAACTGTAATCATAGTAAATTTCGAATACATCAGTAGTGTAGTAATGAGTCCACTGAGCATCTCCAACTCTACGAATGAATAGTTCTGCATACACATCAAAATGCTCCGCATAATGAGAATCCACATCAAAATCAACGCGCAGCTGACTATAGTTACCGTCACCATCTAAATCATCAAACAACAAGACTGCCGCATCATGTATATAGAGGTGGTTTTGACCATTTTTCTGCGCTTTGCCAGACGTTTTCGGCAATTTACTACCTGTCTCACGCTGTTTTTTCATCGCTGCTCGGGTTTGATTCTTAACATTCTTAAAGTCTAGGCTCTGGAATGCTTTAAACTCTTGCTTAAGGTCACTGCTCGACTTTTGGCTGGTATACACATTACTGCGAACCGCCGAGGTCGCTGTGCCTTTTTGAACCTGTGTGGTCAGATTGTCATTAACCACGGTTGTGGTCTTAGCTCGCTTTGCAATAGCTGTTGTTACCGCTGCACTGGTTTCTGCACCGATAGACTGATTCTGTGCTTCTTGACTGGCATCGACGCCTGAAATGCTCAACAACACTGCTGAGGCGATTACGCTGTATTTACTGATTACTTTTAACATTCTCATCTCCTATTCGTCTTCACCAGCCCCAAATTGCCTTAATCCTTGATAAATAGCCTCTGGGGAGCTTGTATATTAGTAAAACAAAAGTGAAATGAACCATAACTGAATCAATGTCAAACTTTGTTAAATCCTTGAAAAACCGTACCTAGATATTTGCAACTAGTCTTATATAATAGGTTGCAAAATCCAATTCTGGAAATGAACAAGGTCAAACATGCCAATCCCTAGCTTCCAAGTCCATCTCGAAAGCAATGAAGAAATCACACCGAATGTACGAAAATTAGTCTTTCGTTTGGATGAACCTGAGACCATTACCTATAAACCTGGGCAATTTGTCTCCTTCATGCTTGGCACAGAAGATGATCGCCCGATCAAGCGGAGCTACTCTATCGCCAACATGGAAACTAACGGAGACAACTCGACTTATATTGAGTTTGTTATTTCTTATGTTGATGGTGGTAAAGCCAGCAACCTCTTCTTTAACGCAGAACCAGGCATGGAAATGGAGATGACAGGGCCTTTCGGACTTCTATGCTTAACAGAAGAGTTGCCGAAACGTGTATTTTTAATCGGTACTGGTACAGGCGTTGCCCCCTACCGCTCTATGATTGAACAAATAAAAAGTCGTCCAGATACAGAGTTTCACATTCTGTTCGGTGCACAATTTTTACAGGACATGTTTTATCTAGACGACTTTAAAGCAGTGGCGCTACTCGACCATGTCCACTTCCATCCTTGCCTGAGCCGCGAAGAAAAACCTGGCTGTGTTGCCGGGTATGTACAACACAAGCTCAAAGAGCTGGAACCCAACCCAGAAACTGACATGGCTTACTTGTGTGGCAACCCTAACATGGTGGACGAAGTATTCGAGATGCTCAAAGAGAAAGAGTTCGGTGTTAAGCAGGTTAAGCGCGAGAAATACGTCTTTAGCCGATTTTAAGCACTTTATAGCGTTATAAGTATTCGCGTTATGAACACAAAGGGTAACGTTATAAAGTGAGGGTAAGAGCAAATAGCACTTATGCGTGCTGTGCTACACTCAGACCATAACAATAATACTGTTTAAATAGTTACAGGAATTAATCATCATGAAATTGAAAGCTACAACCAAATTGTGCGCTTTGAGTTTATCCGTGCTAATCGCACTAGGCGCATGCTCGGATGACTCTAATAAGAGCGCTAAAGTTTCACAAGTCGAGAACACCGCTAGCGCTTCTGAAAAGGAATTAAGTTCTGAAGAAAAAGTAGAGACCAATTCTGAAGCAATCAAAAGCCAAGACTATTCTCGCTTTGATATCTACGCACCCTTCACTCTAACCAGTGACTTAAGTCACCTTTCTGACAATCAGAAAGAAATGATCGCTTTGCTGATCGATGCCGGCAAGATCATGGATAACCTATTCTGGAAGCAAGCCTTTGGAGATAAAGAAACGTTACTTTCCAGCATCGATAATCCGAAAGCAAAAACCTTTGCAGAAATCAACTACGGCCCTTGGGACCGTTTGGATAATAACAAACCATTTATCGATGACTATGACGCTAAAAACAAAGGCGCCGAGTATTATCCAGATGATATGACCGTTACTGAATTCGAAAACTGGGACCAAGCAGGTAAAAAAGGACTCTATTCTTTAGTTAAGCGCGACGACAAAGGGAACCTTACTTTAGTACCTTACTCCGTTGAGTATAAAGAGGAGTTAACCAAGGCCAGTGACTTACTACGTAAAGCCGCAGAGTTGGCTGAAGACGAAGGTTTTAAAAATTACTTAAAACTTCGAGCTGATGCACTGATCACGGATAACTACCAACCATCAGACTTTGCTTGGATGGATATGAAAAACAACCCGATAGAGGTGGTTATCGGCCCTATCGAGACGTATGAAGATCAACTTTTTGGTTATCGTGCCGCCTTCTCTACTTACGTCTTAATCAAAGACCTAGAATGGAGTGAACGTTTATCACGTTTCGCGGCTTTCTTGCCGGAGTTACAGAAAGGCCTACCTGTCGACCAAAAGTATAAACAAGAAATGCCTGGTACCGACAGCGATCTGAACGCTTATGACGTGGTGTTTTACGCTGGCGATAGTAATGCTGGATCAAAAACCATCGCAATTAACCTTCCCAATGATGAAAAAGTTCAGCTAGCGAAAGGCACGCGACGTTTGCAATTGAAAAACGCGATGCGTGCTAAGTTTGATAAAATCTTGGTCCCTATTTCTGAGCAGCTTATTGCCGAAGAACAGCGCCAGCATATTACTTTTGATGCCTTCTTCGCTAACACCATGTTTCATGAAGTAGCGCATGGTTTAGGCATTAAAAATACAATTAATGATAAGGGTACTGTCCGCAGCTCTCTAAAGGAAACAGCTTCGGCGCTAGAAGAAGGCAAAGCTGATATTTTAGGGCTTTATATGATCAGTAAGCTTTATGAAAAAGGCGAAATTAAAGAAGGTGAGTTAATGGATAATTACGTCACTTTCTTAGCGGGCATCTTCCGCTCAGTTCGCTTTGGCGCCAGCAGTGCTCATGGTAAAGCTAATATGGTTCGCTTTAATTTCTTTAAGGACAACGGTGCCTTTGAGCGCAACGAAGCAACAGGACAGTATAGCGTTAACTTTGAAAAAATGACTCAAGCGATGAATAAGCTTTCTGAGAAAATATTGGTCATTCAAGGTAACGGTGATTATGAAGGCTCAAAACACTTGCTAAACACCCAAGGTGTTATCAGCAAGCAATTAGCAGCTGATCTGGAGCTACTGGAAGAGAAACAAATACCGGTAGATGTGACTTTTAAACAAGGCAAATCTGTACTTGGTTTAAAGTAATTGAAGAGACAGCAAGCACTCAATCAAAAACGCCACTTTTGTGGCGTTTTTACTTTAATAATCGGTAGGATCTTCGGAATAACTCACAGGAATAACGATAGTAGCTTCACTGTCGTTTGAAAGAGTAATAGACTGGGAGTAATCTTGACCTGAAACCGATTGTGCACCACAGCTGCCGCTTCCATTAGTAATACTGCAATTCACAGCACCGTTAAACGATAGTCCGCTAGGTAAGGTGTCAGCTACTTGAATTCCTACCACTGAATGTGGGCCAGCATTGGTAATGACAATTGTATAGCTTGAGTTTTGGCCGGGTGCATAATTAGCTGTCGCATCACTTTTTGTTACCGAGATATCCGACAAACATTCCGCAGTAATCACCGTGGCATCATCATCATTAGTAAGCGTGTCACCATCGCTATCAACCCCATCATCACGACTCGGGTCATCGGTTAGCTCTGTTATTTGATTAAGATTATCAATATCTCCAGCCTCAATTGAATCGTCAACAGGATCCATATTGAGCTGACCTTGATTACTAATATTACTGAGGCTACAGATCGTCATGTCTTCATTGACCCGAACCCGATACTGTAAACTCACCGCTCCAGAAGCGGGGACACTGCCCTGCCACTCCATACGGTTAAGGCCTGCATTATGAGTCAAACTACCACTGGACGCAGACACCACTGAATCAAAGGTTACATTACTGTCTAAATCATCGGTAAACTCTGGGTTGGTCGAAGCGGCATTATCAACTTGAGCAAAGTCGTCCTGTAAATTAGTTATTGTAACTGCATAAGTTAGCAACTCTCCAGGACCACCCACACCGTCGCTGTCTTCATCGGTAACTGTTTTAGTAGCACTTAAGAACTCAAGAGCACCGAAGCTGCCGCTTTCAAACGCAAACCAAGAAACGTATTCAGGAATGCCTGTTCGCTCAACATCTCTTACTTGGTCTTCATCTACGTGCACATTAAAACTTGAAGAGTTGCTTGATGCGCACTGTCTAACCCAACCTCCGTTACCACCGTCCATTGTATTGTGCTTAGAAATAACATTAGGCACTACGGAGAAAGTCGTACCATAAGCCAAGTTTTGGCACTCATCAGAATGTCTATCCACATCGAGCCCACCAGTTCTTCCTACAGCATAGCTATTCCCTAAGTTTGCTCCCGTACCCCGCTCTATCGCAACCCAGCCTATCGTCTCATTGCCATGACTAGTAGTTGCCTCAGCCCCTTCTAAAGCTACTCTAAAGCCCATAGCATTCGGCGGATTTGCTTTTGTGCTGCTAGGCGCCCAAACCGAAGAGGAAATCCAGTTGCTATCATTAAAAGTATTTACAGTATGCAGTACGGCTGGAGCAGAGCTATAATTATGACTGAAGCTAATATCTGTTCCAGGACTAGCACTAGAACTACTCCTAACCGTAGAAGTTATATGCTGGTAAGCTTCAATTTTAGTGCCATCTGGGAACACCCAAGTACCCTGCTCCACAACCATCCACTCAATAGTTTCGCCAACCCAAGGTGAACTAGGACAGGTGTTAACTGCGGGAGGTGTGGTATTAGCAAACCGATTATAGCTTTGGCAAGGACTCTGCATCCCTACTTCGAAACTTGAACCTGTTACATTACGAACTCTGACTGATAAGGAGTTATCATTATTGTGGCTGATACTACCCGCAATAATCACTGGGTTGATATAAGACTTCTGAAGGTTGACCGTGATCCAGCCACCATTATCTACAGTGGTGTTCACTTGTGAGCGCCCAGTTTCAAAAAATGCACCAGCGCTAACGAGTGGCGTAACAATCAGCAACGCCAAGCACACCAATGCCTTTTTAAACACTCCCATACCTCCTCCAAACTAACAATTTTTTATTATTTACTATAAAATACTCAGCATAAATTATGGTTACAGCTCAAGTATGGCAATTTTTTCGTTATTAGTCACGGCTAATCCGCATTCTTCTCAAGGTCAGTTTAGCGCAATACAATTCGCAAAAACACTGTTAAATCAAGGTCATGAGTTGAAGCGGGTATTCTTTTACGCAGACGGTGTGCTGGTCGCCAGCCGTATAAACTGTCCGCCATCAGATGAATACAACCTAACTAAAACTTGGGCCAAGCTGGCTATTCAACATGATTTTGAGTTAACCGCCTGCGTCACCGTTGCGATGAAACGAGGCATCACTAATGCCACTGAAGCTGAGCGTAATGCTCTTACTGGTGACAATTTAGACCCAGCGTTTGAAATAAGCGGTTTGGGCCAGTTAACTGAAGCCATGCTTGAAAGTGACCGCTTGGTTACGTTTGGATAATACTTATGAGTCAATCATTAGCAGTAATCTTTAATAAAGCGCCATACGGTACTCAGTCAGGTCGAGAGCTGTTGGACATAGCATTGATGGCGGCCGCCTTTGATATGAACATCAGTGCGCTTTTTATTGACGATGGTGTCTATCAACTATTAGAGAATCAACAACCTGACATTCTCAATATGAAAAATCACAGCCCGACCTTTAAAGCTCTGGAGCTTTATGGCATCGAAACCGTGCTCATCAATCAAGAAGATTTAAGCCAAAGAGGCTTGTCTGCGGATCAGCTATTGAACGTTGCGGACATTAGCCCATCAAGTAATATCAATCAGATCATTAGCCGCTCTGATTTTGTGTTTATGTTATAAGCGAGCTCCATGAAAACACTTTATATCCTGAATAATCCTCAACACTTTAAGCAATGTGCTTCTGCCATGACGGAAGAAGATACTTTATTACTGATAGAAAACGCGGTGCTGCTAGCAGATCAGTTAGAGCCTCGTTCAAATTATTTTGTTTTGGAAGAGGACTTGATTGCCAGAGGACTCAGCAACAACGCAGAGTGGCAAACCAAAGACTACCAAGGCTTTGTACAGCTCACTCTTGATTGTGACAAGTCAGTGTCGTGGTTATGAGCCTAAATCTAGACACTCTGCCCAGAGATAAACAAGGCTATTTAACCGATTCATCCCTGTGGAATGAAGATGTCGCCATTGCTATTAGTAAATCAGAAGACATTGAGTTAACAGAAGATCATTGGCAGGTTATTCGCTATGTCAGGCAGTTTTACGAGGAATTTAATACCAGCCCATCAATACGCCCATTAGTGAAATACTTGGCCAACGAATGGTCAAAAGAAAAAGGCAATAGCATTTATCTGCACATCCTATTCCCTGACGGTCCAGCTAAACAAGCGACCAAGATTGCTGGCTTACCTAAACCCGCTCGTTGCATTTAATATTACTCGTTGCATTTAAAGTTACTCGCTGGATTTGAAATTAGCCGCTAGATTAAAATTAATAATCGGCAGGATCAGTAGAAAAAGTCACATCGACGGTAAACTGAACGGCCCCACCACTAGGAATATCAACGCTTACGGCGTTAATATCCCCTACCCCGTTAGAGACACTACAAGCCCCACCTCCTGAACCAGTGCAATTCCAAGTCGCGGCAGTCACTCCAGCCGGTAACGTATCGTTTACTGCTAGATTAAAAGCATCATCAGGTCCTGCATTGCTCACAGTGATGACGTAACTGGCGTCGCTTCCAGGGACATAGCTAGCGGAAAGATCGGTTTTTGTTACAGAAATATCAACCTGAGCCGATGCTTCTAAAGTTAGGGTGAAGCTGGAAAAACACAGAGGATCTTGCCCAGCGCTATCTGCCATGGTTAAAGTCCATATACCGCTCGGGTCTATACCATCAAAAACATTCAAAGGATTCACAGGAGCAAAGGTCCCTGCCACTGGCGTTCCTCCACCGACGGTGGTCGCAGCCGCATCATCGAAAACTACAGAGATGTAGCCACCAGGCGTTGCTGCAGGGTGTACACCACCGCTGTAGGTATTAAAAGGAACTAAGACAGTACTAATACTTTCAGAAGGCTTTGACAGCTCAAAATAAATTTCATCATTGAATACAAAGCCGCCATTGTAGTTCGAACACACACCATTGTTTCGATCGCGTTTGTCAAAATCGACTGAAATGATGACATTATCAACGGTAACACCGTTCGGGAAATCGGCAGATGGAACGTTTACTGATCTATCAACAGGACTGGTTTGACGTGGATCGACGTTGGCTGGGGTAGAGTTGGTATAGTTTTGTGTAATTGGGGCGGATAAGCTATGAGGCGTAATAAGGATTAACGCCACAAAAAGAAACCATTTATTATTCCATATTGGTAAAGCCATACACACCTTTTACAACCATATACCTATAAATTAATGCATATACGCATTACATGCAATGCAATTATGCATTTTAAATAAAGGTTAACGTTAAGGAATGATTCAGGTCGATTGTTTAAGATTGAAAGCAAGGGTAAAATACCGCGATATTATTGCGCGACAACAAATCCTTTATTAAGGGGAAAACATGAACAAGTTTATGTCTAAAGCTTTGATTGCTTTAACATTTTTATCTTTTAGCTTAATCAGCCACGCTTTTGAAGACCCGAAGTTGCATCTTGAAGAAGTGACGAAGAAAATAAGCGCTGAAATTTTGAGCAATAAAGAAAAAATTAAAAAAGACTCGGAATATGCCAAAAGCTTAATTCGCGACTACTTGCTGCCTGAAGTCGACAGTGAGTACATGGCTAAGCGAATTTTGGGTAAAACTTACTGGATGCAAGCGACAGAGCAACAGCGTGAGCAGTTCATTAATGAATTTATCGGTCTTCTCTTGAATAGCTACGCAAAAGGCCTTGCGAACTATGATGGTCAACCAATCTCATACGATGATACTCAGTATTCAAAAAGTGGAAACTTAGCTAACGTGCGCTCTACCATTGTTCCTAATGAAGGTGAGCCTATTCTTATTGATTACCGCTTGAAGGTACAACCTGACGAAACCTGGTTGGTCACAGACGTTATTATTGAAGGTGTCAGTATGGCTAAGAGCTATGCGAATCAATATCGTGAGCAAATTTCCAAAATCGGTCTTGAGGAAACGTTAAAGCAGCTTAAGACTGAGAACGAGCGAGCAAAACAAGCTACTGAAATTAGCGACGAAACAGTAGAGCAGTCTTAAACTGTATTCCAACATTAAAAAAGCCGCCAACTGGCGGCTTTTTTGTGGCTTGATACTTTTTTGCCCTAAATTGAGGCAACTACAGTTTACTTAATATATTCTCTGCAGAACTCTTCTCCAAGCCTTTTTCGTCAACTTCCAAGGCTGTGACAACACCATCCTCAGCAATCAGTGCAAAACGCTTGGAACGCACGCCCATGCCGTATCCCGTGGCGTCAACATCAAGACCTAAAGCTTCTGAGAAGTCGGCGTTACCATCGGCAACCATCAACAGGTTTTCTGCATTTTGATCTTTACTCCAAGCATCCATCACAAAAGCATCGTTGACTGACATACAGGCGACCGTATCAACACCCTTCTCTTTGAACTGATCGAAGTTCACTACAAAACCCGGCAAGTGTGCAGCTGAGCATGTAGGTGTAAAGGCTCCTGGCACTGCAAATAAAACGACCTTGTTACCAGCGAAAAGCGCGTCAGACTGAATATCTTCCGGCCCTTCCTTGCCCATAACTTTAACTGCGACATTAGGTAACTTATCACCAACTTTAATCATATATTCCTCTATACCTTTATGGCCAAACATCTATTCGTTCGGCATGACTATCCACAAAATGATGTAAATGATAACACCAGCAAAGGCGGTACAAATAGTTAATAATGTATAAATAATTCGTGTTAGGGTCAGATCCCAGCCTAGCCATTTCGCCAAGCCACCACAAACACCTGCGATTACTTTATCTTTCGACTTTTTTAACTCTGCCATGAGACTCTCCTTAAAAGTATTGTAGTAAGGACTACAAATTTAAAAGACTTACTATTAAATATAAGGACTGAAGCGCTAGAAGCAAGGAAATAGTCTTAAACAAATGTAAAGAAGTTCTACTGAATTAGTAATTGAGCGCGCCTAAGGCAAGGGGAAAAGATTGTTATAAATCAACTTTGCCGCGAAGTGATTTTTTTTGACTTTGTTGCTTCTTATTATCGAGCCGACGACGTTTAGCTGCTTTTGATGGCTTGGTGGGGATACGTTTTTTGGGTGCTTTCAAACAACGCTGCACCGCCAAGCGCAAACGCTTTAAAGCATCATCTCGGTTACGCTCCTGAGTTCGATGACTTTGTGCTTTAATCACTAGTACTCCGTCCGTCGTAATCCGAGAATCATTACTATTCAACAGTCGCTGCTTAACATCTTTTGGTAATGATGAATTAGGAATATTAAAGCGAAGGTGAATCGCTGAGGCGACTTTATTGACATTTTGACCACCCGCACCTTGAGCGCGAATGGCCTGTAAATCAATTTCATAATCGCCAAGCGAAATGTTCTTGCTTATAAACAAAGACATGCAGTACTTATTGATCCGCTATCTGTGTTTTAGCAGACTGCTGCTCTTTTGCCCGTTTCTTCCACTGACGACGCATAGCAATTGAAGAAATTACCTCTGAACCGATATGCTTTTCCCCACGAGCTTTCGCTAACTGAACTTGACGCTCACGCTCTAAGTAACGCTGACGTTGCTCTGGAGTTTGCTTGTCGTAGCAGTGAGGACAGCTTACACCTTTAACGTATTTATCATGTTGCATCTCAGTTTCAGTAATTGGCATGCGGCATGCGTGACATTGATCATATTGACCTTTCTGTAGATCATGATCGACTGCAACACGGTTGTCGAAAACAAAACACTCGCCTTCCCATAAAGTATCTTCTTTATCGACTTCTTCCAAATACTTGAGAATACCGCCTTCCAAGTGGAAGACACTTTCAAAGCCTTGTTCTTTCAAGTAAGCCGTAGATTTCTCACAACGAATACCGCCAGTACAGAACATAGCAACTTTCTTGTGTTTTTCTGGGTCTAAATTTTCTTTGACGTAATCTGGGAACTCGCGGAACGTTTCCGTTTTTGGGTTTACCGCACCTTTAAAGGTACCGATACCCACTTCATAATCATTACGAGTATCGATTAGCAAAACTTCTGGATCAGAAATTAATGCATTCCACTCTTTAGGCTTAACGTAAGTACCGACCACTTCTTTTGGATCAATGCCCTCCACGCCCATGGTCACGATTTCTTTCTTTAACTTAACCTTGGTACGGTAAAATGGCATCGTCTCGTCATACGACTCTTTGTAATCCAGCTCAGCTAAGCGCTGGTCACTTTTGATCCACGTTAGGACATTATCAATGCCTTCACGCGCTCCTGCGATAGTACCGTTGATACCTTCTTTAGCGAGCAACAGGGTTCCTTTGACGTCATTATCAAGCATGACATCAAGCAAGGGTTGGCGGATTTCTTCGAAGTTTTCGAGAGTTACAAATTTATATAAAGCGCAGACAACAACAGGAGCTGTCGCTGCATTTGAAGCAGTTTCGGTCATTTTCCTCTTTCCTCAGCTAGCTGGAACGTAAATCCAGTGCAAATTTCAGGCGAGATTGTACTGTTTTTTATTAGCTATGTGTAGAGCTATTGCCTATTTTTTGTACTCTTAAGGCCGAACTGAACGTCGAATAAGAACAAAATACTAGGTTTCCCAATTAAATATGAAAAGACTAAAGGCAGAAAATTTATCCCTTTTTTATCTTCAAGAAGCTCAAATGCCACAATAATTGGATACCAAGCAGCGAGCGCCAAGATAAACAAAGCAACAAAACAACCAACAAACTGCCTTGCTTTGCCTTTTAGTAGACAGGTCATGAAAACAAGAATACAGAAAGCTGCTATTAAATATAAAATTAACTGCGCTTTTGCCCCAGGAGCAGATATGACACAAACAATAGCAATTATCACCGCTAATACAGCGATAATACCTCGAGTAACAGGACTCAAACCTTTGCGTATTGCAGCGGCTCCGTTTACATACAAACTTATTACGGACATAAATTTCTACTTAATACTTTCTCTCGGGATCAACCCCATTATTAAACACTTTCACGCCAGCCAAAAGACCAAAGGATAGCGATGTTACAAACCCTAAAATAGCTCCCCATAACAACTGTATCAAAACATCATCAAGACCATTAAACGGGATAAATATTATTGTGAAAAAGGCTATTCCCAGTACAATTCCAGACAAGGTTAGCGTTATTAAATTTAAACAATTAAACCTGTTAAGCAGGTAAAATGAAGGCAAACCTACAATAACAGTCGCTAAATAACAGGTTACCATTGTAATCAGAATAATAGTTATCCATAAAGGGTTAAAACCACCGCCAAAAAGTAATGGTAATATTGTCATTAATCCAGGAATGATTAAGGGAGCGATAACAAGAGCTTTTCCTAGATTATAAGTATTTTTATCTTCCATGATGATCCTTTACTCGGTGTTATTACAGATTAATACCAAACACTGTGCCCGTGTTGCTTGAGCCATACTTCGGCTTGTTGATAGTCGGGACAGTACTTTTCTACTAAGGTCCAGAAACGCTTTGAGTGATTAAGGTGCTTGAGGTGACTAAGTTCGTGGATAATGAGGTAGTCAATCACAAACATAGGCGTTAAAAGGATCAGCTGATTCAGCTGGACAATGCCCTGCCGTGTGCAATGTCCCCATTGGGTTTTGGTTTTACGAAATCGAACACCCGTTAGTTTCTTTTGTAACCCCATCACTTCGGCCCAAGATTGGACTTTTTGCGGCAGCAACTCTTTTGCCTGATTTAATAGCCAACGATCGAGCTGTTTGGCCATTGATTCGTGAGTCAGCTCTTTAGTACGGATCACAAGCTCGTTATCAGAAAGCTGTATTTTGTTTGCCCCTTGGGTAACTTCCAAGACACGCTGCTGTCCCATAAAGGTAACTTCTTCGCCTGTCTGTAGTTTTATACGACTTTCATTCTTTTCTGCTTGCTCTACAAGCTTACGAGCAATCCACTTTGCTTTCTGGTAAACAAAGCTTTCTATCCAGTCGTCGGGAGCTTTTTTAGGCGCTCGAACTTTAACTTTCTGGTGATGAACTTCTATTGAGAGAGTTTTGCGATCACTTCTCACAACTTCATAATCAAATGCGTTTAAACCTTGCCGCTCCACATCAATGTCCTAATGAGTGTCAGCTATTTCATTGATAACTAACTGTCCAGAGGCTAATAACTTTTTCTGGCTGGCCGTGAGCTTTTTAACTTTCAACTCAGCTTTTAAGGCGAGAGATTTATTATCAAACTGAGTGTGGTAGATCATGGTTAGAGGCTGACGCCCTCGAAGGTATTTAGCACAACGCGGACTGTTGGTTTGATGCTCTTCAAAACGGCGATTGAGGTCATTGGTAATGCCTGTGTACAGGGTTCCATCTTTGCAGCGAAGGATATATAAATGCCATTCTTGATGTTCTTTTGCAGTTTCGGTCATAAAGCTAATCGTCGTTGGTGTATAAACGTCCCGCCCTAATTAGACGAGGCTTGAAGTATACATTTTCAACCGAACTAACTCGAACTTTTTTGCCACTAGAAGGCGCGTGGACAAATTGGCCATGACCAATATAAATGCCTACATGAGACGGCTTACCGTTGATGCGATAAAATAACAAGTCTCCAGGCTTGAGATCTTCTTTATCGACTTCGTAAGATGCAGCCAGTTGCGCATACGAAACACGAGGTACTTGCTCCCCAACTTGGGTATGGGAATAGTAAACGAGCCCACTACAATCAAACCCTTCATCTGGATGGTTACCACCATAGCGGTAATCAACCCCAACCATAGACTCGGCAATGTGAGCAATGGTAAGTCCCTTATCGCCTTGAGAGTTTTTACTTGGAGGAAGTTGTTGAGCCCCATCACGGGAGCTGTCCGCTTGCTGAGTTTTTCTAGGGGTACTGGCACAGCTACTTAGCACCAATATTACGGTTGCAAGTATGGTGAGCTGTGTAAAAGTATGTAGCTGCTTAATTTTCATGCTTTAAGACTAGCATGAGAAAACTGAATTTACACTAAACGGGTAACGAATTCGGACACCTAGTCATTAATAAGTCACAACTACTGCTCACTTAACGTTAATAGCGTTAATAGTGAGGCAAGCTGACCGGAGCTTCCTGTAATTCAGCAAATTGAACACGTAAGTCCAAAATTTGTTCCTGCCAGTATTGAACTGATCCAAAGTACGGGAAAGCGTATTTAAACGCAGGATCGTGCCATCGACGAGCTAACCAAGCGCTGTGATAAATCATGCGCAAGGTACGCAGACACTCAATCAACTGCAGCTCTGAAACATTGAAGTCACAAAACTCCTGATAACCCTCAAGTATCTCCATTAACTGCTTCTGCTGCTGATCACGTTCGCCCGACAACAACATCCAAACATCTTGTACCGCAGGAGCCATTCTAGAGTCGTCTAAATCAACAAAATGGGGGTTATCATCGCGCCAAAGAATATTACCAACATGGCAGTCGCCATGAACTCGAATATATTTCTGTTGACCTGCTTTTTGCCATAACTCATCAACCAGCTTCATTAAATCCCGAGCCAAGGACTCATAAGGCATCCTTACCTCACTCGGTAAAGCATGCTCAATGATATAGTCGATACTGTCATGCCCATAAGTCTGAGGGGTCAAAGCAGGACGCTGCAGGTACTCTTTTGCCTGCCCTACCTTATGAATACGCCCCAAGAACCGTCCCAGCGTGAATAAGTTATCGAGATTGTCTAACTCAGGTGCATGCCCACCCTTACGCTCAAATAAAGCGCAATAATAATCACCATACTTAAATAAGCTTTCGCCCGCTGTCACCATAGGTGCCACCACTGGCAACTCTTGCTCAACCAGTTCGAAACAGAACTGATGCTCTTCTAGAATTTGTTCTTGGGTCCAGCGGTTTGGACGATAAAACTTGGCGATTACAGGAGTCGAATCTTCAATACCAATTTGTAGAACCCGATTTTCGTAACTATTGAGGGCAATCGCTCGACCATCGGAATATAACCCTCTCGACTCGACCGCATCAAGGATGAAGTCGGGCGTTAAAGCCTCGAAAGGGTTATCTTTAGTCATCGCGTTATCGAGCTCCAATTTAAACTAGCCGCCAAGCTCATCATCAGCAACAAAGTAGCGAGGATCTTCAGCAGAGTTTTTCTCAACTAAGTTACCTGCTCTTTTCAGAAGCTTAATACAATCAGGGCTTAAGTGTAGTAAATGTAGTTTCTTCCCAGCTTTTTCATAACGCATGGCTAATGAATCGATCACCTCAATACCCGAGTGATCCCAAACACGGGAACCTTCGAAATCAATATACACTTCATCCAGATCCGTGCGAGCCGAGAATTGTTCAGCAAAATGTGTCGTAGAGCCAAAGAACAGTGGTCCGCGAACAGTATAGAAGGCCTTGCCATCCTTTTCAGTACGACGAACACGAACACGCTTCGCGCTGGTCCAAGCAAATACTAGGGCTGACAAAATCACACCGACAAATACCGCCATCGCGAGATCCGTCACAACCGTCACCACCGATACAACGACTAGTACGAAAGCATCGTGACGCGGAACCTTGCGCATAATTCGGAAGCTCGCCCACTCGAAGGTACCAATCACCACAATAAACATCACACCGATCAAAGCAGCCACTGGGATCTGTTCAATCCATTGCGATGCAAATAAGATAAAAGCCAATAAGAATAAGGCAGCGGCGATACCAGACGTTCGTCCTCGCCCACCAGAGTTCACATTAATTAAACTCTGACCGATCATGGCGCAACCACCCATACCACCGAAGAAGCCTGTGGCGGTATTTGCCAAACCTTGTGCAAAACACTCTTTATTGCCTTTACCACGAGTCTCAGTGATTTCATCAATAAGGCGCAGCGTCAGAAGAGATTCAATCAAACCAATCGCCGCTAAAACGACGGCATAAGGCAGAATAATCTGCAAAGTCTCAAAATTTAGAGGAACAGAAGGAATATGAAATTCAGGGAAGCCACCACCAATACTAGCGATATCGCCCACCGTTTTAGTCGGCATATCAAAGCCGAGTACCAGTGCAGACACCACTAAAATAGCTGCTAACGAAGCTGGAATCGCTTTTGTTAACTTCGGCATTAAATAGATAATCACCATGGTTAGCAAAACTAGGCCAAGCATCAAGTAAAGCTCGGTGCCTTGTAACCAAGCAACGTCAATACTACTATCTTCTAGGAAAGTACCATCCAACCAACTCGGCGCATTCTCGTCTTTGACCCCAAACTGTTTTAACTGAGCTAGGAAGATCACAATGGCTAAACCATTCACAAAGCCAAGCATGACAGGGTGCGGCACCATACGAATCAACTTACCCAATTTCATCCAACCTGCCAGCATTTGCAGGATACCCATTAACACCACCGTGGCAAAAAGGTATTCCACTCCATGATCGGCCACCAAAGCCACCATCACCACAGCTAAGGCACCCGTTGCACCTGAAATCATCCCCGGACGCCCACCAAATATAGACGTAATTAATCCCACCATGAAGGCTGCATATAAGCCGACTAAAGGATCCACATTCGCAACAAAAGCAAACGCCACTGCTTCTGGAACCAACGCCAGAGCAACAGTTAAACCCGACAGTAAGTCATTTTTCAGACTAGCCGTCTTATTCACTATTAAATCAATCATTTTTCATACCGAGCAGGTGAATTACCCCAGAACGGGGTCAGATAGGCGCGCATTCTACAGAAAAGGCCTGTTGTACTCAAATCACAACAGGCCTTTCAATGACTTAACGACTGAAGCGTATCGACTTACGCTTACCGACTTACACTTACCAACTCAGTCAGACTTCATCCGGCGTTAATTTCTTTTCGCTCCCCATCGACGCCGTTAACACTTTCTTCATCGCTTCACTCGGAGCCATATCCAGCTCCTTGACCTTGTCCTTTGGCATGAACAACGTAAAACCACCGATCTGATAACTCATGGGGATATACACGGCAATTAATTCAGAACGCTCCCCGAGTTCAACATCTTCACTGGTCACGAACCCAATCACCTCAGCGCCCTCTTGAACCTCAACCAATACGGCTTTTTGTAGCTCTTCTTTTTCAGAAGGCGACAAGAACCGCACCATGTCATTAAAGGCACTATACACCGCACTCACCACAGGAATACGTTCCATCAGCTTATTCAAGCCACGTATAATAAGCTGTCCTAAGTAGAACTTAATCAATAACCCAAGACCGAATATTAAAGCGATACCCAATATCAAACCTAGCCCAGGCCAGTACAAGCTTGCTGGTAACACCAACAGGAGTAATTTACTAAGGTAAGTCTCAAGCGTTGAAATCAACCATACGATGATCGCAATGGTTAAAACGATTGGCAGGATGGCAAACAACCCCTGAAAAAAAATTTTACTTAATGTTTTCATAAACCCTTTGTATTATACAATTAATCTTGGTTATTCTTTTTCAGCAAAGCTCTTGAATTGCTGCATGTATTGCATGGTCTGTTTGGGGAAAGCTTTTTTCATGAAAAACCCCATAAGCTTCATGCTTAGGCTCGTAAATTGGAACTCGTTGTGCGTCGTCCAGTGAGTTTGGTCCGTGCCAACAGGCTTAAAGCGATTTTCAACACGATTTACAACACCTTTAGTTTCATAGGTGCCAGTAAACTCTTCAGGTAAGTTACGAGTCTCAATGGTTTCCACCATTTCACACTTCCGCTTACCCATCAAGTACTCAATATTTGACTTAGCACCCGGTTGCCCTGCCTCTCCACTGATGTGCTCGAACGAAACCAACTCCGGCTGCCACTTTTTAAGGTTATCCGGGTTATCAAATAGCGCGACCACTTCATCAACGGATTTGTTGATAATGATGTCTAACTTATATTTCATGCGTGACTCCTTCTTTTGACCTGAGTGTAAGGTTAAAGCATTAGCTAACATACTGATATTAAACAGTCTATACCCCCTAACAGCGCAATCCTAGCAAAATTTACGCTTACTCTTTATAGGGCGAGTGCTTAAGGTAGTCTTGGTAACGAATATCCAGCCAAGTGTCTTCCTGTTGGATGGCATGCGCTATGGCGTCGCGAAATTGTGGGTGGCTGACATAGTGCAACGAGTGTGTAAACACAGGCATAAACCCTCGCGGCAACTTGTGTTCCCCTTGAGCCCCAGGTTCAAAATACTTCAGCCCATGTTTAATGGCGTACTCAATACCTTGGTAATAACAGGTTTCAAAGTGCAAGAACTCAACATCCTCAAAGCAACCCCAGTAGCGACCGTACAAGGCAGTCTCAGAACGCATAAAGAGAGCTCCTGCAACCGCTTTACCATGACGTTTAGCTAACAACAATAAGGTCTGGTCAGGCATTGCTTTAGCACAGGAAACAAAAAAATCTTGAGACAACTGTGCCCAGCCACCTTTCTTATCAAAAGTATTGCGGTACATCTTGTCAAATAATTGCCAGTCATCAATCGTTGCGCTATTGCCATCCAGCCACTCAAAAGACCACACCCCCTCTTTCTCGTGACTGCTTTCTACTAAAAAGTCTCGACGCTCGCGAACAATATTCTTTCGCTTTTTGGCTTTCAGACTTGATAAGAACTGCTGAAAATCAGCATAGCCATTATTAATCCAGTGAAACTGGATATCTTGTCTGGGCAGTAATTGCTGATTGCTAAGCGCGCTTACGGCGGACTCATCAAGAAAATTAATATGCCAGCTGCTCATTTGGTTAAGTTCTAACCACTCAATACTCGCGTTGATTAAAGCAGCAGCCTCTTCTATCGGTAGCGAAGTGATCAGCCTAGGACCGGTGATTGGAGTCATGGGCACCGCAGTCAATAGTTTTGGGTAGTATTCTAAGCCGTGACGCTGATAAGCATCCGCCCAAGCCCAATCAAACACATACTCACCATAAGAATGCGCTTTAATGTAACTGGGTAACACTGCAACTAATGTTCCGTCGGTCTCTCCCTGCTTATCCTCCACACTATGATTTTCACTATCACTATTATGAGAGCTACTGTGACGATAAAAAGCCAAATGACATGGCTGCCATCCAGTTTCTAGGTTTACAGAACCGGTATCTTCCAAAGTCTTCAAGAATTCATACTGGATAAAGGGATTAGTACGATCCGCCTCAGGCAAATTCAAAAGAAGTTCCTTCCAATCGCTGGAAGCAATATCACTAATAGATGTCGCGGGTTTTAGAACTA
>Ga0208203_1000160_pt1 | contig 32997 bp, 45 predicted proteins | sample DeeseametaMP2914_FD_184167 | JGI IMG/M metagenome (GOLD analysis project Ga0208203, IMG submission 184167) | Marine microbial communities from the Deep Atlantic Ocean - MP2914 (SPAdes) | ecosystem: Environmental > Aquatic > Marine > Oceanic | place: West of Santa Cruz de la Palma, Atlantic Ocean...
AATTCGTACGTCAATCAGGTGGTCGCGGTCAGTATGGTCACGTTTGGGTCAAACTTGAGCCACAAGAACCAGGTTCAGGCTTTGAGTTCGTTAACGAAATCGTTGGTGGTGTAGTACCGAAAGAATATATCGGTGCTGTACAAAAAGGTATCGAAGAGCAGCTAGAAAACGGTATTATTGCTGGTTACCCAGTGCTAGACGTTAAAGCAACGCTTTATGATGGTTCTTACCACGATGTTGACTCGAATGAAATGGCATTTAAAATCGCTGGTAGTTTAGCGGTAAAAAATGCAGCTTCTACAGCGAATCCAGCATTGCTTGAGCCAATGATGAAAGTTGAAGTTGTAACTCCTGAAGAGTACATGGGTGACGTTATGGGTGACCTTAACCGTCGTCGTGGACTTGTAAAAGGCATGGGTGAAAACTCAACTGGTAAGGTGATTGACGCTGAAGTTCCACTTTCTGAAATGTTTGGTTACGCGACAGATGTACGTAGTTTGTCACAAGGTCGCGCAAGCTTTACGATGGAGTTTGCACACTATGCAGAAGCTCCAACGAACATTGCTGAAGAAGTGATTAGTAAGAATTCTTAATTTTAAATTTATAGTTCCAGAGAATTAGAGGAATTGAAAAATGGCTAAAGAGAAATTTGAACGTAATAAGCCGCACGTAAACGTAGGAACGATTGGTCACGTAGACCATGGTAAAACTACTTTGACGGCGGCGATTTGTACAGTATTGGCAAAAGTATACGGTGGTGCTGCACAAGCATTCGCAGATATTGACAATGCTCCAGAAGAGCGTGAGCGTGGTATTACTATCGCGACGTCACACGTTGAATATGAAACACCTTCACGTCACTACGCACACGTAGACTGCCCAGGCCACGCTGATTATGTGAAAAACATGATTACGGGTGCTGCACAGATGGACGGTGCTATCTTAGTATGTTCAGCAGCAGACGGCCCAATGCCACAAACACGTGAGCACATCTTGTTATCACGTCAGGTAGGTGTACCGAAGATTGTTGTATTCTTGAACAAATGCGACATGGTAGACGACGAAGAGTTACTAGAATTGGTTGAGATGGAAGTTCGTGAACTTCTAGATCAATACGAATTCCCAGGTGACGACACGCCAATCGTTCGTGGTTCAGCGTTGAAAGCGTTGGAAGGTGACGAAGGCGCGTTAGGTCAAGAAGCTATCGTAGCACTTGGTGAAGCTCTAGATACTTATATCCCAGAGCCAGAGCGTGCAGTAGACAAGCCATTCTTGTTACCAATCGAAGACGTATTCTCAATTTCAGGTCGTGGTACGGTAGTAACAGGCCGTGTTGAGAGTGGTGTTGTAAAAGTTGGTGAAGAGATTGAAATCGTTGGTATCAAAGATACGACGAAGACGACTGTAACGGGCGTAGAGATGTTCCGTAAGTTGCTTGACCAAGGTGAAGCTGGCGACAACGTAGGTGTTTTATTACGTGGTACTAAGCGTGATGAAGTAGAGCGTGGTCAAGTATTGGCTCACACAGGTACAATCAACCCACACACACGTTTCGAAGCAGAAGTGTACGTATTGTCGAAAGATGAAGGTGGTCGTCACACGCCATTCTTCAAAGGCTACCGTCCACAGTTCTACTTCCGTACAACAGACGTAACGGGTGCTTGTGAGTTACCTGAAGGCGTAGAAATGGTTATGCCAGGCGATAACATCAAGATGGATGTTACGTTGATTGCACCGATTGCGATGGACGAAGGTTTACGCTTCGCGATTCGTGAAGGTGGCCGTACTGTAGGTGCGGGTGTTGTTTCTAAGATTCACGAGTAATCTTAAAGACAACGGCTGAAAAGCTTGAAAAGGGTCGCATAAGCGGCCCTTTTTTTATGAAAGAACAAAATCAATTTCTAAATCTTAAAGCATATAACCATTAATCCTTAGCTGGGTGGGAGTGCTGTACGTTCACTACCTGCAGGCTTGGCATTACTCGGTAGGCTTAACAGCATCGTTTTTTCATTACTCGCTCATTTGTAACAAAATGTTTCAGGGTCACCTGTTTATTAGAGCCACCTCAGTCCCAATATAAGACTTCAAAAACTGTATCTTTTATGTTGTATATCAAATACTTGTTTAACTGTGATTAATCAAAATCAATAACTTAATCATGCATTGAGAGCTTAAAGACATGCATTAGTAAAATTAATGCATGGTGCTTATTGTTGCTTAAGCATCTATCTATAAGCTTTGCTAAATATAGGGCGTGATGCATTTATGCATTAAGAAATATAATGTCAGCTATTGTTCAATTGTGGGGTGCATGCTAGTTTTTTATTAACTGTAGAAGCTTTTTTTGCTATTAATAGTTAGTTGAGTAACAACGAGTTTCTACAGTCTGCTCTGAATGTGTCAGTAAAAGAGATAACTCTCTGTATATATTGACCGTTTAAATTGGTAGAAAACGACAAGGAGCTAGATAATGATGCACCGCAGATCGTTATTGACAGTTTACAAAGTTTGCTCTGGCTTGAGCTTCCAACCTTTGAGATCGTCTTTACTCGCCCTAAGGTTACTATTCCGCTACCACCTCCGACGACTTCATCCTTCCTGAAAAGTACAAGATGGCACCTATAGACTTTGAACATGCGCTAAAAATGGTTTGCGCAAATGGAGGATGGAATGACGAGTTTACTAAAAAAATTAAATAAACAATTCATAACGCTGATCTGTTTAACAGTATTCGCAGTGCCATTAATGGCTGCGGATGATGATGGAGACGGGTTAGATGATGATACAGTAGATAATTGCCCCGCGGTGTATAACCCTAATCAAGAAGATACAGATGGTGATGGTTCAGGGGATGCATGTGATACTGATGATGATAATGACGGTGTATTGGATACCAATGACAATTGCACATTAATTGCCAATGCTGGTCAGGAAGATTCTGACGGTGATGGCATTGGTGATGTTTGTGACCCTGATGTTGCTACCTGTGGCGTGGGTGAGAGGTTCGAACCGATTGTTACTCCAGACGCACAAGTTTCGAGTGGTGTTACTGGGATATGCATACTCTGTGGCGTTAGTGGCGAAGGTAATGTTATTGATGTGGATTTAAATAACTTTGCTGAAATGTCGGTAACCGCAGGAGTGTTGGCAGAAAGCTTTATTCGAATTACAGATACGAGCCAGTCGTATACTGGTGATAATGTGGCTGGTTTCGTGGTAGAAGACCCAGGCACTATTATTGATCTGACACTTTTAGATTCTATTACGATTACAACTCTCCTCAATGACACTCCTCAAGAAAGTTTTAGCGGAAATAGTTTACTTGCACTGAGTTTATTAGCTGGGGGCGACAAAGCATACGTTGCTTTCGACACGACGCAAGAGTTCAATCAAGTTGAAATCGGGCTGGGAAGTTTGGTCGGTGCATTGAATGAAATTCAGGTGTATTCGGCGTGTGTAGGTCCAGCCTTGGATGATCAAGATGGTGATGGTATTGAGGATAGTGTCGATAACTGTCCTGCGACCCCAAATCCAGACCAAGCTGATGTGGATGGTGACGGTATTGGTGATGCCTGTGATGCTGATAATGACGATGACGGCATTGATGATAACGTTGATAACTGTCCTGTAGCGAATAACCCTTTGCAAACTGATACCGACGGCGATGGGTTAGGCGATGCTTGCGATAGCGACGATGATAATGATGGCGTGGATGACGACTTAGATAACTGTCCTTTATTGAGTAACTCCGATCAAACAGATACTGATGGCGATGGTACTGGTGATGCCTGTGATACCGATGATGATAACGATGGTATCGATGATGGTGTTGATAATTGCCCATTAATCGCAAATCCAAGCCAAGATGATGCCGATAGTGATGGAGTTGGTGATGCGTGTGATGCCAATACTGATGCTGACGGTGATGGTATTGATGATGGCGCCGATAACTGTCCTGCAGTGTCAAATCCCGGACAAGAAGATTTAGACGGTGATGGAATCGGTGATGCTTGTGATACTGATGATGATGGTGACGGCGTCGATGATGGCGTGGATAACTGCCCAGTAGTATCAAATACTAATCAAACCGATACTGACGGCGACGGTTTAGGCGACGCTTGTGACCCCGATGATGATAATGATGGGGTTGATGATGGTGCTGATAACTGTCCTCTTATTGCTAACCCAAGCCAAGATGATGGTGATGGTGATGGTATTGGTGATGCGTGTGATGCCAATACTGATACTGATGGTGATGGTATTGATGATGGCGCTGATAATTGTCCAGCTGTACCCAATCCAACCCAGAATGATCTTGATGGTGATGGTTTAGGCGATGCCTGTGATACCGATGATGACGGCGATGGTATCGATGATGGCGCTGATAACTGTCCAACAACATCTAACCCAGGCCAAGAGGACCTAGACGGCGATGGAATAGGCGATGCTTGCGATACCGATGATGATGGTGATGGTATCAATGATGGAGTAGATAACTGCCCCGTTAATAGTAACCCCGGCCAAGAAGATCTAGATGGTGATGGCACGGGTGATATTTGTGATACCGACGATGATGGTGATGGTATCGATGACGGTGCTGATAACTGTCCGGTAGATAGCAATCCTCTGCAAGAAGATACTGACGGCGATGGTGTTGGAGATGCTTGTGACGCCAATAATGACACTGATGGTGATGGTGTGGACGATGGTGTTGATAATTGCCCAGCTGTGCCAAACCCTAGCCAAGAGGATACTGATGGCGATGGTATCGGTGATGCATGCGACACGGACGACGATAACGATGGCATTGATGATGGAGCTGACAACTGTCCATTAACATCGAATACGGATCAAACGGATACCGACGGCGACGGAACTGGCGATGCCTGCGACACGGATGATGATGAGGATGGCATTGATGATGGAGCCGATAACTGTCCATTAGTGAATAACCCAGGTCAAGAAGACACCGATGGCGATGGTTTAGGCGATGCTTGTGATACCAACAATGATTCGGATGGTGATGGTTTTGACGATGGTGTTGATAATTGTCCTGCCATAGCAAACCCTGGTCAGGAAGATACCGATGGCGATGGAATAGGCGACGCCTGTGATTCAGATGATGATAACGATGGTGTTAATGATGGGCCTGATAATTGCCAGCTAATAAGCAACGCAGGTCAAGAAGATGCCGATGGTGACGGTTCTGGTGATGTTTGTGACAACGATGACGATAACGACAGCGTTGAAGACGGTATCGATAACTGCCCATTAACGAGTAATCCAGGACAAGTTGATACCGATGGTGATGGAGTGGGTGATGCATGTGATAGCAACACTGACTCTGATGGCGATGGTATTGATGATAGTGTCGATAACTGCCCAGCAATACCAAATACCGATCAAAGTGATGTTGACAGCGATGGTATCGGCGATGTTTGCGACAATGACAATGACAATGACGGTGTTGATAATGACCTTGATAATTGTCCAGTCGTAAGCAACCCAAATCAAGAAGATACCGATGGTGATGGACTTGGGGACGCATGCGATAACGACGATGACAATGATACGATCGACGATACCGCTGATAATTGCCCAGTTATACCTAATCAAGATCAGTTAGACTCTGACGGCGATGGTATAGGGGATGCATGTGATACTGATGACGATAATGATGGTGTTGATGATGGTGTTGACAACTGCCCTGTTAACAGTAACGAACAACAGTTAGATACTGATGGGGACGGCGTAGGAGATGTTTGTGACGCTGATGATGATAATGACGGCCTCGACGATGGCATTGATAACTGTCCGTTAACGAGTAACCCAGCTCAGCTAGATACTGATGGTGATGGATTAGGTAACTCGTGTGACACTGACGACGATGATGACGGTGTTTTGGATAGTGACGATAACTGCCCTCTGGTGGTCAATGTAAACCAAGCAGACACTGATCAAGATGGTATGGGAGATGCTTGTGATAATAGTTTACGGACATCGGTTTCGGGAGGTAGTACGTCGGCCATACTGTTAGTGTTGATGATGATAGGATTGATTTTACGTAGGTCAAAGAGAGGATATATTAATGGTGCCAAGTAAGATAATACAAAGTTTAGTAGGAGCCCTAGTGTTAATCGGGCTTCTACAGCCTGCTGTAAAAGCGGATTCAGAGAGCGAAACAAAGTGGTACTGGGGCATAGGTTATGGTGTAAGCGATATTGACCCTAAAGGTGAGGCAGCTGGATGGAGAACAAATGACAGCTCAGATAATGGTTATAAACTTTATGCTGGAGTTGATATTGATCCAAGCTGGAGCTTCGATTTTTCTTATTATGACTTAGGGACCGCTGGGCTTGGAAATGAAGACCCAAACTTAGAACAGCAGTATCCTAACGAAGGAATTAACTACAGAGTCATATCTGGAATTATAAACTACTTTCCCTGGTCAAAAGAGGACAATGCCATTGATGTCTATGGAAAGCTGGGTGTTTCAGCAATACGAAATACTGCTAATACTGCTGCTGATGGAACTAACGACATGTTGTTGCCTTCATATGAAGAGGAGACATCTTTGCAGTTCGCTTTTGGTTTAGGTCTAAAGTGGGACTTAAGCGAGAACTTCTTTATGAGAGCTGAGATGGAGAGGTTTGCAAGTGATGCGCAATTCTACAGTTTACAAATAGGTGGCTACTTCTAACCCCTGAAAGTGAGTCACTGTAAGCCCCTCTAGGTTAGAGGGGCTTTTTTCTATCTGAAGTAATTATGCTACCCCGGCGCTTTGTGCTCTTGTTTTGAGACTTAGTTGACTCGCTAATGTGATAGTGTCGAAAGATTTTACAGGTGGTCGTGTTTAAGATGACAATCTGCGTCACTTGGAGAGACAAAGCATTCATGAAAACAACAATACAGAGGCTGGCACTGCTGGGCTTGATGTTTCTGGTCGCCGCTTGTAGCGGAGGCTCGGACAGCGAAGAATCGAATAATCCGCCACCAGGCTCTGGAGAAGACCCACCAGCCCATGTAGAGCCGCCAGGCTCGGGCAAAGCGTCACGTTTCTTACAGCAAACCACTTTTGGTGCAACTCCAAGTTCAATCGAGCGAGTGGTCGATATGGGCTATGAGGATTGGATTGACTGGCAGATGTCGCTGTCGGCTTCAAAACATACCGCATACTATAACCGTTTTAACTATGATCCTGACAATACTTGGAGCTTGTATGTTGATGCTTGGTGGCATCGTAGTTTAAAAGCTGAAGATCAGTTGCGCCAGCGCGTGGCTTTTGCGTTGAGTGAAATTTGGGTCATTAGCCAGTACGGGGTTGATTCCGGTGGAGTGGATGGCAATAAGTCTTTATCAAACTACTACGACATACTGCTAGAGAACAGCTTCGGCAATTATCGTGATTTAATGCAAGATGTCACGCTTAGCCCGGTGATGGGCGAGTATTTGAGCATGCTTCGCAATCGTAAGCCGGATCTCGAGCGAAACATTCGCCCAGATGAGAACTATGCGCGTGAGCTTATGCAGCTCTTCACCGTTGGCTTAGTTGAGCTTAATTTAGATGGAACAGCGAAGCGTGATGCCCAAGGAAAGACGATACCAACCTATGACCAAGAGGACATTGAAGGACTAGCTCATGTGTTTACTGGCTGGACTTGGCAGAATGCGGAGACATTTTGGTGGTGGGGTGAAAATAGAGACTTAATTAGCCCGATGAAAGCGTTTCCTGAGTATCATGCGGAAGGTGAAAAGCGACTTATTAATGGCGGTGTGATTCCGGCAGGACAAACGCCAGAACAAGATCTGGAGCAAGCTTTGGATCATATCTTTAACCATCCCAACGTAGGTCCTTTTGTTGCAAAACAGTTGATTAAAAAGTTAGTTACTAGTAACCCATCTCCTGCGTATGTTGAGCGAGTTGCCACTGCATTCAACGATAATGGCAACGGCGTTCGAGGGGATATGAAGGCTGTGATTAAGGCGATTTTGCTGGATGACGAAGCCGTAACGGGTGAGTCTGGTCATGACAAACCGTTTGGAAAATTGAAAGAACCCATTTTAAAGTTAACCGCCTTCTGGCGTGCTTTTAATGCCAATACTGGCGCGGGAACCTTTGAGTTCCGATGGGTTGATAATGACTTTGCTCAAGGACCATTGAAATCCCCAAGCGTATTTAATTTCTTTTCGCCTAACTATCAACCCGCTGGCGCTTTAAAAGACGCTGATATCAATGCACCGGAGTTTGAGATTCATACTGAAGGTACTATGGCAAAGATGACGAATCACCTTCATTGGAGATCGTTAAGCATGAATAATTTTGAGCGTTCTTCACCAGGTGCAAAAGATATTATTGTTAATTACAACAGAGAGCGCGATCTAGCAGCGTCTAGTGACGATGAATTGATTGAGCATTTAGATACGCTATTGTTAGGTGGAACCATGAGCGAGCATATGAAGTCAGTGCTTACTGACTACCTGGCTTCCTTCAATGAAGATGATCCTGAGCGCAAAGCTATTGAGGCTGTGTCAATGGTCATCACTTCGCCAGAATTTGCAGTACAACGATAGGAGCCTAACGATGAATAGACGTGATTTTATAAAACTAGGTTCCGCTGCAATTGCGACCTCTGGGCTGATGAACGTCAGCCAATCGGCTCACGCGCTTAATATCCCTACGGGTGATTACAAGGCGCTAGTCTGTATCTTTTTACTGGGGGGTAACGATGGCTTCAATATGGTGGTGCCGACCAGTAATTTTGACTATGACGAATATGCGGCTTCACGCCAGAATATGGCGATAGCGAAGGGCGACTTACTTCCTGTGTCGCCATTATCGCACGGTGGCAGTAGCTTCGGCTTCCACCCACAGCTGTCTGAATTACAAGGTTTGTTCAATAATGGCAAGCTAGGAGTGATGGCTAACGTGGGTAATCTTGTAGAGCCGGTTACCCGCCAACAGTTTTTGGACCGCAGTAAAGCATTGCCGGACCAACTGTTTTCGCACAATGATCAGCAAGATCAGTGGCGTTATGTCGATCCGCAAGTCCAGAAGTCAGGTCTTGGCGGCCGAGTGATGGATTTAGCGGTTGCCAATAACCAAGACCCTTTGTTAACCGGTATCGCGATTGATGGACGCACCAACTGGCTGAGCAGCCAACTCAACTTGGATTTGTCGATTGGTCGAAATGGCTTTGATCAATACGGTTATGTCGCGCCAGATAAGAATTGGACGCAGGATCGTCGAGCTGCGTTTAAAGAGTTATTGAGCAATAATTACAATGACCCTTTTACCGATGAGTTTAAAGGACTGCAGTCTCGAACCATGGATTTGGTCGAGCGCGTTGGCGCACAAATAGATAATGTTGCTGATTTTACGACGGCTAAACCAGAGGGAAGCCTAGCGACTAAGCTTGAGATGGTGGCTAAGTTAATAGCTATTCGCGCTGAGTTAGGCATGGAGCGTCAAGTTTTCTATGTTGGTATGGGCGGGTTTGATACCCATGATGGCCACATTAACCGTCAACAAGAATTGTTTACTGAATTAAGCCAGAGTATGAATTACTTTTATGATGTCACGACAGAACTCGGCGTGCAAAATAATGTGACCAGTTTTACCAGCTCAGAGTTCGGGCGAACGTTAACTAGTAACGGTGATGGCACGGATCATGCGTGGGGCAACCATCAGCTGGTCATGGGCGGAGCTGTTCGCGGTGGTGATATCTACGGACAAGTGCCAAGTCTTGAAATTGATGGGCCAGACGATGCTAATAATGATGGTCGTATTATTCCGACCACGTCTGTTGAGCAGTTTATGGTAAGCCCGTTGCGTTGGTTTGGTCTGACCGACGGTGAAATTAACGCAGTTATGCCTAACCTATCGGCATTTAACGCGAATAGTGTAGATTTTATGCTTTAGTTTGACTCTCTGAAACCTGTGTTAGTCTTTATAGCCCCTTTTCAGGGGCTTTTTTCTGCTTGTAACAATTGACGTATTATTGACTCTAATAGACGTGAACATGGCTAAAAAAACTCACTTTTGGTAAGACCAACTTTTCTACTGGCTTCAATCAACACAACGGAGGTACCTAATAATGAATTGGCATGATGTCATCTCCTATGCAAATAATGGTAACCCGAAACCACCGCGAGTTATTGAGAAAACGGACGCAGAGTGGGGACAAGTTTTATCCGCCGAAGAGTACCGTGTTATGCGTCAAAAGGGCACAGAGAGCGCTCATAGCGGGGAGCATTGTAACGTGTTTGAGGCGGGCACTTATGCTTGCGCCAGTTGTGACGAGCCGTTATTTGATTCGAGTCAAAAGTTTGAGTCTGGTTCAGGCTGGCCAAGCTTCACTGAACCCTTGCGAACAGGTGTGGTACGCTATGATATGGATACCACTTACGGCATGACTCGGGTTGAAGTGAGTTGCAATGTTTGTGGCGGACATCTGGGCCATGTATTTCCAGATGAGCCTGCTCCGGACGGGTTACGGTTTTGCGTGAATTCTGTCTCTTTAAAGAAGATCTCTTAACAGTAGAGCTTAACAAAGAGCTTCATAACCAGAGCGTTTGTCAAAAAACGAGGAGGATGACAATGACTCAAAAAGCAACGTTTGGTGGTGGTTGTTTTTGGTGCACAGAAGCAGTCATGCAGCAGTTAAAAGGTGTTGAGTCTGTAGTTTCTGGATATACCGCGGGAGATACTGACAACCCAACCTATCGCGAGATTTGTTCGGGTACAACTGGCCACGCTGAAGTGGTGCAGGTCGAATTTGACCCTGAGCAAGTGGGCTACCGAGACCTTGTTGAAGTTTTCCTGACATCACATGATCCGACTCAGGTTAATGGACAGGGCGCCGATATAGGAACTCAATATCGCTCCATCATCATGTATCACGACGACGCCCAGCGAGAAACCGCAGAAACTGTAATGAACGAGATGGCGCCACTGTTCGATGCACCATTGGCGACTGAGTTAGTCGCCGAAGAAACCTTTTATCCAGCAGAAGATTACCACCAGGATTATTACGCTAATAATGCGATGCAACCGTACTGCATGGCGGTGATAAACCCTAAACTGAGCAAGCTGCGCCAAAAGCACGCTGAAAAGCTTATAACATCATAAATGCCAAGGCCGTGTCTTATATCAGCGCGGTAACCTCGATAAGGAGTATCCATGAAAGCTATTTGGAATAATGTCATTATTGCAGAATCTAACGATACGGTGGTGGTAGAGAATAATCACTACTTCCCACCAGAGTCGGTTAACTTTGATTATTTTACCCCTTCAGACCACAAAACGACCTGCTCATGGAAGGGAGAAGCCCATTATTATGATATAACGGTAAGTGGGCAGACCAATCAAGAAGCTGCCTGGTACTATCCTGAGCCGCTGGAAAAGGCAGAACCGATTAAAGGTTATGTCGCTTTTTGGCGCGGGGTGGATATTGAAGACTAAGACGTTACAGATCGACGAGCAAGGTTAGAACTGTCGAAACTAAGGAGGCGTTTGTGACCTATCAAGCTATTCATCATCCGATGGAGAAAATGTTCACGGTCGTTTTGGACCAAGGCCATGAAGCAAAGGTAACCTATTCGCAACAGGGAATGGTGTTACACCTGGAATATTCTGAAGTCCCCGAAGCTTTACGCGGGAAAGGTTATGGCGGCACCATGATGGAAGCGGTACTGCACGCCATAGAGCAGGAAGGATTTACTGTCGTGCCTAAGTGTTCCTATATAAAGCACTATATGGATACCCACAAAGACTGGGCGCACTTAAAAGCAAATTAATCCGCTTTTAGATGTTGAGCATACTGCTGCCTAAGTGTCGCTAGCTTAGGGGCGATGTAGGTTCGACAAAAAGGCTTATCAGCATGCTTTAGATAGTATTGCTGATACTTTTCTTTATTCAGCTTAAAAGCTCTATAGGGTAATACTTGGGTGACGTATTCTTTGTCATTCTCCTGAGCAAGCTCCGCAAGAAAGCGTTTAGCCTTTGATGACTGCTCGGTATCAAAGGTATAGACAGCGCTTCGATATTTGTGACGAAACTGATGGGCGGAACTACTGCTGTGAGTCAATAAGTGTATATGTATAAGATCTTTTAAAGGTATTTGCTCTTCGTTAAAGGTCACAATGACAGCTTCCGAAAAGCTCTCAGCATCGCCATCAGAGGCAATCCAGCCTTGCTCTACTCTATCGACACCTTTCAAAGAGGCAAAGACTGCTTCTGTACACCAGTGGCAACCGCCGCCAAAACCTATTTGTGTCAGTAAATCGTTTACCATAGAATGTGCTCGTTCCGTCTGCTCTGTGGATTGGAGTCCCGCCGAGCTAAAGTGTTACAACTCCCTTGGAAGTTTCTCGGCTCTAGCGCTTGAAATTATTTGCTTTTCTGGCTTGCAATCCCTTTATCAATCCCCTATAATTCGCGTCCCTTTGTAGGCGTAACGGCCACTATTAGGGTTGTTCTTGCGAAGCAATTTCAGACTTTAGTGTAAAGTAAGTTATTGATTTTGCTAACAACAGGCTCGATTTGAGTCTGAAACAAGTTTGGTAACCGCACCCCTCACGAGTAGTAGGGTGGAGCGGTTTTTTATGTTCTTTTAATTAATATAGTGGAGTTCTTTGCAATGGCAAAGCAACGTATTCGAATCAGATTGAAAGCGTTTGATCACAAGTTGATTGATATTTCGACTTCAGAGATCGTAAACACCGCTAAGCGTACTGGTGCTCAGGTTAAGGGGCCTATTCCTTTACCGACGCGTAAAGAACGCTTCACCATCTTGACTTCACCACACGTGAATAAAGATGCGCGTGATCAGTATGAAATTCGTACGCACAAGCGTTTAGTGGACATCATCGAGCCAACAGAGAAAACAGTTGATGCTTTGATGAAGTTGGATTTGGCAGCTGGTGTTGATGTTCAAATTAGTCTTACTTAAGACTAGTGACATCAGTAGCAAGGTTATAACCATTTCGGTTGAGGTTTAAAACATGGCTATCGGAATAGTAGGTATAAAACGAGGAATGACTCGTGTCTTCACTGAAGACGGCGTGTCTATCCCGGTTACCGTAGTAGAAGCCGACCCAAATCGCATCACTCAGCTTAAAACAGCTGATGTTGACGGTTATGAAGCGGTTCAAGTGACTACAGGAAGCCGTAAGGCAAACCGTATCAGTAAAGCAGAAGCTGGACATTATAAGAAAGCTAACGTAGAGGCTGGTCGTGGTTTGTGGGAGTTCCGTGTGGACTCTTTAGAAGGTTTCGAAATTGGCGGTGAAGTCAAAGTTGAAGTTTTCGAAGAAGGTCAAAAAGTTGACGTAACTGGTACCTCTAAAGGTAAAGGTTACGCTGGCGTAATTAAGCGTTGGAACTTCCGTGGTCAAGATACAACACACGGTAACTCATTAGCGCACCGTGCTCCTGGTTCTATTGGTCAAAACCAAACTCCAGGTCGCGTATTTAAAGGCAAGAAAATGTCTGGCCACATGGGTGCTGAGCGTGTAACTGTACAAACTCTAGAAGTTGTACGTGTTGATGCTGAGCGCAATTTGTTATTAATCAAAGGTGCCGTCCCAGGCGCTACCGGCGGTGATGTGATTGTACATCCTGCTGAGAAAGCCTAGGCCAAGAGGAGTTGACTATGGAACTTAGTTTGACATCTGGCGGCGCAATAAAGGTTTCTGAGGTAGCTTTTGGCCGTGAATTTAACGAGTCATTAGTTCACCAAGTAGTAGTTGCTTATATGGCTGCTGCTCGTGCCGGTACTCGCGCACAAAAGAACCGTAGCGCTGTAAGCGGTGGTGGTAAGAAGCCATGGCGTCAGAAAGGTACAGGTCGTGCCCGTGCAGGTACTATCCGTAGCCCATTATGGCGTAAAGGTGGTGTAACTTTCGCTGCGCAACCACAAGACTACACTCAAAAAGTTAACCGCAAAATGTACCGCGGTGCGATCCAAAGCATTCTTAGCGAATTGGTTCGTCAAGAGCGTTTGATTGTAGTGGAAGAATTTGCTGTTTCAGCTCCGAAAACGAAAGAGCTGGTTGGCAAGTTGAAAGAACTAGATGCTAAAGAAGCGTTGATCGTAACTGAAGAAGTTAACGAAAACCTATTCTTAGCGTCTCGTAACTTACACAAAGTTGACGTTCGTGACGTTCAAGCTATCGACCCTGTAAGCCTAATCGGTTTTGACAAGGTTGTGATGACTGTCGCGGCTGTTAAGAAAGTAGAGGAGATGTTGGGATGAACCAAGAGAGACTCTTAAAAGTTCTTCTAGCGCCTCACGTTTCTGAAAAAGCGACGATTTTGGCTGAAAACGACAACCAATTCGTTTTCAAAGTAGCTAAAGACGCTAACAAGCGTGAAATCAAAAAAGCTGTAGAAACTTTGTTTGAAGTTGAAGTCGATTCAGTTCGTACTTTAAACATGAAAGGTAAACGTAAGCGTTTTGGTCTACAAGAAGGCCGTCGTCCAAACTGGAAAAAAGCTTACGTCTCATTGAAGCCAGGTCAAGACCTTGACTTCGTTGGCGGCGAGTAACAAGGAGATTAGTAATGGCAATTGTAAAAGCTAAACCAACTTCTCCAGGACGCCGCTTTGTAGTCAAAGTGGTGAATTCTGACCTGCATAAGGGTAAGCCTCATGCAGCTTTATTAGAGAAGAAATCAAGAAATGGTGGTCGTAATAACAACGGTCGCATTACGACTCGTCACGTTGGTGGCGGTCATAAGCAACATTACCGTTTAATCGACTTCAAACGTAATAAAGACGATATTGCTGGTACCGTTGAGCGTCTTGAGTACGATCCAAACCGTAGTGCACACATTGCACTAATCTGCTATGCAGACGGTGAGCGTCGTTACATCATTGCTCCACGTAACTTAAATGCTGGTGATTCTATCGTTTCTGGTGAGCGCGCTCCGATTCGTGTCGGTAATGCCTTGCCAATGCGTAACATCCCTGTAGGTTCTACAGTTCATAACATCGAATTGAAGCCTGGCAAGGGTGCGCAAATAGCTCGTAGTGCGGGTGCTTATGCTCAGATTGTTGCACGTGAAGGTAACTATGTGACCTTGCGTTTACGTTCAGGCGAAACACGTAAAGTGTTGTCTGAAGGTCGCGCGACTATCGGTCAGGTAGGTAACTCAGAGCACATGCTACGTAGCTTGGGTAAAGCTGGTGCCACTCGCTGGCGCGGTATTCGCCCGACGGTTCGTGGTGTGGCTATGAACCCGGTTGACCACCCACATGGTGGTGGTGAAGGACGTACCTCTGGTGGTCGTCATCCTGTGTCTCCATGGGGTACGCCTACTAAAGGTAAGAAAACTCGTAGCAACAAGCGCACAGACAAATTAATTGTCCGTCGCCGTAATAAACGATAGAGGATAGCACAGTGGCACGTTCGTTAAAGAAAGGCCCATTCATTGACCTTCACTTATTGAAGAAGGTTGAAGAAGCTGCGGCCTCTGGTTCTAAGAAACCAATTAAAACATGGTCTCGTCGCTCAACCGTTTTCCCGGAAATGGTTGGTCTGACGATTGCCGTTCACAATGGTCGTCAACACGTACCAGTCTTCGTTTCTGAAGACATGGTTGGCCACAAGTTAGGTGAGTTTGTATTAACTCGTACCTATCATGGTCACGATGTTGATAAGAAAGCCAAGAAGCGATAAGGCGAGGAGTGGAAGATGGAAGTAGCAGCTAAATTGCGTAACGCCGCCATCTCGGCACAAAAAATGCGTCTTGTTGCCGATCAGATTCGTGGCTTACCAGTAGAAAAAGCGTTGAACACTCTTGAATTCAGCCCAAAGAAAGCGGCTCGTCTAATCAAGAAGGTTCTTGAGTCTGCGATTGCAAATGCTGAGCATAATGAAGGCGCTGATATCGACGAGTTGAAAGTTTCAACTATCTTCGTTGATGAAGCGGCAACAGCTAAGCGTATGCGTCCGCGCGCGAAAGGTCGTGGCGACCGCATTTTAAAGCGTAATAGTCACGTCACCGTTAAAGTATCGGATAACTAGGAGAAGGTAATGGGTCAAAAAGTTCATCCTACCGGTATCCGCTTAGGTATCGTAAAAAAGCATACTGCAACTTGGTATGCTGAGCGCGGCGATTTTGCGGATAACTTGGAAAGTGATATCAACATCCGTAACTGGTTGTTAAAAGAATTGAAGCATGCTTCAGTATCTCGCATCGAGATCGAGCGTCCAGCGAAAGCGATTCGTGTGACTATTCACACTGCGCGTCCTGGTATCGTTATCGGTAAAAAAGGTGAAGATATTGAAAAGTTGCGTGGCAAGATCGCCAAAATGGCGGGTGTTACTGCGCAGGTGTCTGTTGAGCAAGTTCGCAAGCCTGAGCTAGATGCTCAATTGGTTGGTGACAATGTTGCACAACAGTTAGAGCGTCGTGTGATGTTCCGTCGTGCGATGAAGCGTGCCGTTCAAAATGCTATGCGTCTTGGTGCTCAAGGTATCAAGATTGAAGTAAGTGGTCGTTTAGGTGGTGCTGAGATTGCTCGTACTGAATGGTATCGTGAAGGTCGTGTACCTTTGCATACGCTTCGTGCGAACATCGATTACGCAACGTCTGAAGCGAATACTACTTACGGTATCATCGGCATTAAAGTATGGATTTTCAAAGGTGAAGTTCTTCCTGGCCAAGAAATTGAAGAGCCAAAAGAAGAGAAGAAACCTCGCCGTAGAAAACCTGCTCCTAAAGCTAAGAAATAGGGGTAAGTATTATGTTATTGCCAAAAAGAACGAAATATCGTAAGCAGCATAAACTGCGTAACCGTGGCTCTCAAGCTCATAACGTAAGCTTTGGTGAGTTCGGTTTAAAAGCGACGGGTCGTGGTCGTATGACAGCGCGCCAAATTGAGGCAGCTCGTCGTGCAATGACTCGCCACATGAAACGTGCGGGTAAAGTATACATTCGTGTATTCCCTGACAAACCAATCACTAAAAAGCCTTTAGAAGTTCGTATGGGTAAAGGTAAAGGTAGTGTTGAATATTGGGTTGCTCAGGTTCAACCAGGTCGTATGTTATATGAAGTAGAAGGCATCTCTGAAGATTTAGCGCGTGAAGCGTTTGCTTTAGCGGCAGCGAAACTACCTTTCAAAACGACCTTTGTTAAGCGGACGGTGATCTAATGAAAGCGACAGAATTGAAAGATAAGAGCGTTGAAGAGCTCAACGTAACTTTGAACGAGCTTTTGCAAGATCAATTTAAGTTACGTATGGAAAAGGCTACGGGCCAAGTGACAGAAACACACAAGTTGCGTGAAGTTCGTCGTGATATCGCCCGTGTTAAAACCATTATCAACCAAAAGGCAGGTTCATAATGAGCACTGAAACAATTCAACGCACATTACAGGGCAAAGTCGTAAGCGACAAAATGGATAAATCCATTACTGTTTTGGTTGAGCGTCACGTGAAGCACCCTCTATATGGGAAGTTCATCAAGCGTTCAACTAAGATCCACGCTCATGACGAAGCTAACGAGTGCAAATTGGGTGATGTGGTGAGAATTGCTGAGTGTCGTCCTCTATCAAAAACTAAGTCTTTTAAGCTAGTTGAGATAGTCGAGAGCGCTCGCTAATTGAACCATAGCTAGCCCTGATGTGATTAATTTCACTTCGGGGTTAGGATTTTTACTAATTTAATGGTATACTCCTGCGCCTTTTAGCGCGGGATTAAGCGGAGAAAACCATGATCCAGATGCAATCAGTACTAGACGTAGCCGATAATTCAGGTGCGCGTCGTGTAATGTGTATTAAGGTACTGGGTGGTTCGCATCGTCGTTACGCCAATATTGGTGACATCATCAAGGTGAGCGTAAAAGAAGCGATCCCACGCGGTAAGGTAAAAAAAGGTGACGTTCTAAACGCAGTTGTAGTTCGTACCCGTAAAGGTGTACGTCGTCCAGACGGATCTTTGATCAAGTTTGACGGTAACGCAGCTGTAATTCTGAACAGTAACCTACAGCCGATTGGTACTCGTATCTTTGGGCCTGTTACACGTGAATTACGTGGTGACAAGTTCATGAAGATCGTGTCTTTGGCACCAGAAGTACTTTAAGAGAGACGAGAATCATGCAAAAGATTAAAAGCGGCGACGAAGTCATCGTAATCGCGGGCAAAGACAAAGGTAAGCGTGGTAATATCGACCGCGTTCTTGCTGATGGTCGCGTGATTGTGAGTGGCGTAAACATTATTAAGAAGCACACAAAGCCAAGCCAAAATCCCGACGGTTCTATCAATGAAGGTGGAATCATCGAGAAAGAAGCAGCTTTTGACGCTTCAAATATAGCGATCTACAACCCTTCAACGGGTAAAGCTGACCGTGTTGGTTTTAAAGTTGAAGACGGTAAGAAAACGCGCTTCTTCAAGAAAACTGGCGAAGCGATTTAATAGTTAACATTTAGGTAATAAATGATGGCGAAACTGCACAACTTTTACAAAGATACTGTTGTACAGGAGCTTCAAGAGAAGTTTGAGTACAAATCAGTTATGCAAGTCCCACGCATTACCAAGATCACATTGAACATGGGTCTGGGTGAAGCTCTTGCGGACAAGAAGATCCTTGAGCACGCAGTAAGTGATATGACTGCTATCTCAGGCCAAAAGCCTATCATCACGAAAGCACGCAAATCTGTTGCTGGCTTTAAAATTCGTGATGGCTATCCTATTGGCTGTAAAGTGACTCTTCGTGGCGAGCGTATGTGGGAATTCTTAGAAAGATTTATTTCAATCGCGGTGCCACGTATTCGTGACTTCCGTGGTTTGAACCCAAAATCTTTCGACGGCCGTGGTAACTACTCTGTAGGTATCAAAGAGCAAATCATTTTCCCAGAAATTGATTATGACAAGGTCGATAAGGTTCGTGGTATGGATATTACTATCACCACTACGGCAAACAGCAATGAGGAAGGTCGCGCGTTATTGAGTGCGTTCAACTTCCCATTGAAATCATAAGAGGCACGCTATGGCTAAGAAATCTATGATAGAGCGTGAGTTGAAGCGTGCAAAAACTGTTGAAAAGTACGCTGCAAAACGCGCAGAGCTAAAAGCAATCATCAACAACCCAGAGTCTTCTGAAGAAGAAGTTTGGGAAGCTCAGGTGAAACTGCAAAAGCTACCACGTAATGCAAACCCTGTACGCCAACGTAATCGTTGTCGCGTGACTGGTCGTCCACACGGTTACCTTCGTAAATTCGGTATGTGCCGCAATAAATTGCGTGAACATGCGATGAAAGGTGACGTGCCTGGTTTAGTAAAAGCTAGCTGGTAAGCTGTTGGAGAATCACACATGAGTATGCAAGATCCTATAGCAGATATGTTGACTCGTATTCGTAACGGCCAGACTGCTGCGAAGAAAACTGTCGAAATACCTGCTTCAAAAATTAAGAAAGCAATCGCTGAAGTACTAGTTGATGAAGGTTTCATCAATAGCTACAGCGTTGGTGAAGGCGCTATCCCATCAATGACGGTAGAACTTAAGTATTACCAAGGTCGTCCGGTAATTGATGAATTAAAGCGTGTAAGCCGTCCTGGTTTGCGTATCTATAAGAAAGTTGATGAGCTTCCAAAAGTCATCGGCGGTCTAGGTATCGCAGTTGTTTCAACTTCAAAAGGTGTGATGACCGACCGTGCCGCTCGTAAAGCGGGTCATGGTGGCGAGATCATCTGCACTGTATCGTAAGGGAGTATTGAGATGTCACGTGTAGCAAAAGCCACTGTATCTATCCCTTCAGGTGTTGAAGTTAACATCAAAGATGGCGTGATCAGTGTAAAAGGTTCTAAAGGTCAGCTTGAACAAAATATGCATGACGACGTAGAAATTACTGTCGAAGATGGTGCAGTTTCATTTGCTCCTTCTGCTGCAAACTTAAGCTGGGCTATGGCAGGTACTTACCGCGCATTGGTTAATAATATGGTAACTGGTGTTACTGAAGGTTTCGAAAAGAAATTGAAACTTATCGGTGTTGGTTATCGTGCGCAGGTTCAAGGTAAGACTTTGAACTTAACTCTAGGCTTTTCTCACCCAATCGCGTTTGAGATCCCAGAAGGCGTCACTATTGAAGCTCCTTCACAAACGGATCTAATCGTTAAGGGTCCGAGCAAACAAATCGTCGGTCAAGTTGCGGCAAACATCCGTAGCTATCGTCCACCAGAGCCATATAAAGGTAAAGGTGTTCGCTATGTTGACGAATACATTGTTCGTAAAGAAGCCAAGAAGAAATAGTAGGGCAGGGTCATGAAAAAGAAAATTCAACGTTTGCGTCGTGCGACTAAAAGTCGCTCAAAAATGCAGGAACTAGGTGTAACGCGCCTAGTTGTGAATAGAACCCCTCGCCACATTTACGCTCAAGTAATCAGCGGTGAGAACGGTAATATAATCGCAAGTGCTTCGACTGTGGAAAAGGCCGTTCGTGGTGACGTTAAGTACACGGGTAACCTAGATGCTGCTAAGCACGTAGGTACTTTGGTTGCTGAGCGCGCTATCGAGGCGGGAATAAAGCAAGTAGCTTTCGACCGCAGTGGATTCAAATATCATGGTCGCGTGGCAGCATTAGCTGACGCCGCTCGTGAAAAAGGCTTACAGTTCTAAGGTGTGAAGCATGGCAAAAGATATGAATAACCAAGAAGGTTTAGTTGAGAAGTTAGTCAACGTAAACCGCGTTGCTAAAGTAGTTAAAGGTGGTCGTATTTTCGGTTTCACGGCTTTAACTGTTGTAGGCGACGGTAAGGGTAAAGTGGGTTTTGGTCGTGGTAAATCGAAAGAAGTACCAGTAGCGATTCAAAAGGCTATGGAACAAGCTCGTCGTAACATGATTCAAGTTGAGCTTAAAGATGGTCACACTTTACAACATGCATTGAATGCCCGTCATGGCGCATCAAAAGTTTACATGCAGCCAGCATCAGAAGGTACAGGTATTATCGCCGGTGGTGCAATGCGTGCAGTTTTTGAAGTGCTAGGTATCCAAAACGTATTGGCAAAGAGTGTTGGTTCTACAAACCCAATTAACATCGTTCGTGCAACGATTAATGGTTTGACCCAAATGACTTCGCCAGAAGCTATGGCTGCCAAGCGTGGTAAATCAGTAGAAGAGATTTTGGACTAAGACGATGGCAAAGAAAATGATGAAAGTAACGCAGACGCGTTCTAGCATTAGCCGCTTAGAAGCTCACAAAGCTTGTTTGCGCGGTCTAGGTTTGCGTCGCATTGGTCATACTGTTGAAGTTGAAGATACAGCATCAACTCGCGGTATGGTAAACAAAGTTTACTACATGGTTAGTGTTGAGGAGTAAATCATGCGTTTAAATACATTGATGCCAGCTCCTGGTAGTAAAAAGGATCGCAAACGTGTAGGCCGTGGTATCGGTTCAACTGACGGTAAGACTGCTGGTCGCGGTCATAAAGGTCAGAAATCACGTTCTGGTGGTTTTAACAAGATTGGTTTTGAAGGTGGTCAGATGCCTTTGAAACAGCGTTTACCTAAGTTTGGTTTTAACTCGCGTAAAGCCTTGGTAACTGCTGAAGTTCGTTTAAATGAACTTTCAAAAGTAGACGGTGAAGTTGTTGATTTACTGACTTTGAAAAAAGCAGGTATCATCGGTGACAGCATCGAAAACGCTAAAATTATCTTGTCAGGCGAAATCGATCGTGCAGTAACCGTTTCTGGTGGCGTTCGCGTCACGAAAGGTGCACAGAAAACTATCGAAGCAGCTGGCGGTAAGGTTGAAGCATAATGGCATTATCACCACAGCAATTAGCTAAAAGCGGTGGTTTAGGTGAGCTCAAACAACGTTTGTTGTTTGTGCTCATTGCTATTGTGGTCTTCCGTCTTGGTTCTTTTATTCCAGTTCCTGGGGTTGATCCTAAAGCGCTAGCAGACTTTTTAAGTCAGGATACAATATTTTCATTATTTAATGTATTCTCTGGCGGTGCGATGGAGCGTGCTTCAGTTCTTGCATTAGGTATCATGCCGTACATCTCGGCATCGATTATCATGCAGATCTTAAGTTATGTTGATCCTCGATTAAAAGAGATCAAGAAAGAAGGCGAGAGTGGTCGCCGCAAAATCAATCAGTACACCCGTTACTTAACAGTTGCTCTAGCGACTGTTCAAGCATTTGGTATGGCTACACAGTTACCAAGCATGATTCCGGGACTGGTTGAGAATCCTAACTTTTCGTTCTATTTTGTCGCTATCGCTACATTGGTAACAGGTACAATGTTCCTAATGTGGTTAGGTGAACAGATTACGGAACGAGGTATCGGTAACGGTATCTCAATTATTATCTTGGTGGGTATCGTTGCAGGTTTCCCACAGGCGATTAAGCAAGTATTCTCACAAGCTTATGATGGCCAGCGTGACGTACTAGGTATCCTAGTATTCGCGGTGTTTGCATTAGCAGTGATTTACTTCATTGTTTGGTTTGAAACGGCTCAGCGTCGTATCACTATCAATTATGCGAAACGTCAACAAGGTAATAAAGTTTTTGCAGCTCAAAGTAGCTTCTTACCAATGAAGCTGAACATGGCGGGTGTTATCCCAGCTATTTTCGCATCGAGTATTGTTCTATTCCCAGGCACCTTGTTGTCTTGGTTTGGCAATGCTGGAGAAGTCAGTTGGTTAAGCACTCTAGCTCAGAATTTACAACCTGGTAACCCTGTATATATGTTGCTATATGCGGCGGGTATTATCTTCTTCGCTTTCTTCTATACAGCGTTGACCCAGAATCCTCGTGATACTGCGGACAACCTGAAGAAATCAGGAGCATTTATTCCAGGTATTCGTCCTGGCCAACAAACGGCTAGCTACCTTGATAAAGTAACCACAAGACTTACGTTCTGGGGCGCGCTTTACATGACGGCTGTATGTTTGTTACCAGAGTTCTTGATTTTGCTATTTGAATATCCGTTCTACTTCGGTGGTACGTCACTATTGATTATTGTAGTTGTTGCTATGGACTTTATGGCTCAAGTACAAGCGCACTTAATGTCGCAGCAATATGACTCGGTATTGAAAAAGGCAAATCTTAAAAAGCATGGCCCATCCGGTCGTGTTCGTCGCTAAGCATGTTGGAGTAACAAATGAAAGTTCGTGCTTCTGTTAAGAAAATGTGCCGTAACTGCAAAGTGATTCGTCGTCACGGCAGTGTTCGCGTTATCTGTGTTGACCCGCGCCATAAACAGCGCCAAGGTTAATTCGATAATTGTTTGATTTTTAGGCGTGATGTGGCTAAAATAGCCGCCCTTTCACGCCTGCTTATTTAATTTAGGAGATATTGTTAAATGGCTCGTATAGCTGGTATTAACATTCCGGTACATAAGCATGCTGATGTCGCACTGACCGCTATCTATGGTATCGGTCGTCCTCGTGCACAGATTATCTGTGCTGATGCAGGGGTTGAACCTACTGCAAAGATCAAAGATTTGAACGAAGACCAAATTGAGAATCTACGAAACGAGGTGAGCAAGTTTACCGTTGAAGGTGATTTGCGTCGCGAAATCAACATGAATATTAAACGTTTGATGGACTTGGGTTGTTTCCGAGGTATTCGTCATCGTCGTAACCTACCATTGCGTGGTCAACGTACGAAGACAAATGCTCGAACCCGTAAAGGTCCTCGCAAACCGATTAAGAAATAGTTTGGTGGAACATAATGGCTAAAACACCTCGTACTAGTAGTAAGAAAAAAGTTAAAAAGACCGTAGTTGATGGTATGGCGCATATCCATGCGTCGTTTAACAACACCATCATTACGATCACAGACCGTCAAGGTAATGCTCTTGCATGGGCAACATCTGGTGGTTCTGGCTTCCGTGGTTCACGTAAGTCTACTCCTTTCGCTGCACAGGTAGCTGCTGATCGCGCTGCTCAGGTAGTAAAAGAGATGGGCATGAAGAATGTTGAAGTTTTCGTTAAGGGTCCTGGACCAGGTCGTGAATCAGCGGTTCGCGCACTTAACGCAGCTGGCTTTAAAGTCACCAACATTACTGACGTGACACCGATTCCACACAATGGTTGTCGCCCGCCTAAAAAGCGTCGTGTGTAACAATAACGGGAGTTTAAAATGGCTAGATATCTAGGTCCTAAACTTAAATTGTCGCGTCGTGAAGGTGTTGATCTTGGACACAAATCAGGCGTTCGTGCAATTGAGACCAAATGTAAAATTGAAGTTGTACCAGGACAGCATGGCGCGCGTCGTAGCCGTCTTTCTGACTATGGTTTACAGCTTCGTGAAAAGCAAAAAGTTCGTCGTATCTATGGTGTTCTTGAGCGTCAATTCCGTAATTACTACAAAGAAGCTGACCGTCTTAAAGGCGCGACAGGTTCTAACTTGTTGCAATTATTAGAGTCGCGCTTAGACAACGTAGTTTATCGTATGGGTTACGCTTCTACTCGTGGCGAAGCTCGTCAACTTGTTAGCCATAAAGCAATCATGGTTAACGGTGAGTCGGTAAATATTCCTTCTTACTCAGTTAAAGCTGAAGACGTGATCTCTGTTCGTGAGAAATCACAGAAGCAAGCTCGTATCGTTGCAGCTCTAGAGCTAGCAGCACAACGCGATAAGCCTGAGTGGATTGAAGTCGATGCTACAAAAATGGAAGGTCAGTTCAAACGTCTTCCTGAGCGTACTGAATTGGACGCAAGCATCAACGAAAACCTAATTGTAGAGCTTTACTCTAAGTAATTTTTAATCCTTGAGAGGGATAGTATGTCAGCAACTGAATTTCTGACTCCGCGTCAAATTAAGGTCGAATCAGACGAGGGCACTAAAGCTCGCGTTATCTTGGAACCTTTTGAGCGTGGATTTGGACACACTTTGGGTAACTCATTGCGTCGCATCTTATTGTCTTCAATGCCGGGTGCCGCAGTGACAGAAGTAGAAATCGACGGCGTACTTCACGAATACTCAGCTATTGAGGGTGTTCAAGAAGACGTAATCGATATCCTTTTGAACTTAAAAGGGTTGGCAGTTCGCCTGGAAGATAAAGAAGAGGTGACTCTTACTTTACAAAAGAAAGGCGAAGGCGTCGTGACTGCTGCTGACATTGAAGAAGTGAATGGTGCTGAAGTAGTGAACAAAGATCACTACATCGCTACTTTGAATAAAGGTGGCGCTTTAACAATGCGTATCAAGGTTGTTCTTGGTCGCGGTTATGAAGCATCAAATACGCGTAAATTACCTGAAGGCGAAGATAAGCCAATTGGTGTTTTACAAGTAGATTCTTCTTTCAGCCCAATGAAGAAAGTATCTTACACCGTAGAATCTGCGCGTGTAGAGCAGCGTACTAACTTAGACAAGCTAGTTCTTGATCTTGAAACAAACGGTACTATTGACCCTGAAGAAGCGATTCGCCGCAGCGCGACAATTCTTCAGCAGCAATTAGCAGCGTTCGTAGACTTGAAAGATGAAAAGCAAGCTGAGCCTGAGAAAGAAGAGCCAGAAATTGACCCGATTTTATTACGTCCGGTTGATGATCTGGAGCTAACAGTACGTTCTGCTAACTGTTTGAAAACTGAGAATATCCATTATATTGGTGACTTGGTTCAGCGTACCGAAGTTGAGTTGCTTAAAACTCCAAACCTTGGTAAGAAGTCATTGACTGAAATCAAAGACGTTCTTGCTTCACGTGGTTTGTCGCTAGGTATGCGCTTAGAAAACTGGCCTCCATCAAGCATCCTTGGCGAGTAATCGTTCAGTAAGCTTTAATAGCTAAGTTTTCGTTAGAAAATTAAGCGCAAGGTTCTCCTTGCGCTTTTTTACTAAGTTAGTCATTGTTGAAAGTTTTGACTTAAACCAAAATTTTGAATAAGAAGCTGATTTAAATTTATCGTTTTTCCAGTACTACAGTAGGCTGGAATTAAATAGAGTGAGGAACTCAATATGCGTCATCAAAAATCAGGTCGTAAATTAAACCGCAATAGCTCACACCGTAAGGCAATGTTCCGTAACATGACTGCGTCATTAATCGAGCATGAACTTATCCGTACTACTTTGCCAAAAGCAAAAGAACTACGTCGTGTGGCTGAGCCTTTAATCACTTTAGCGAAAAATGACACTGTAGCAAACCGTCGTTTAGCCTTTGCACGTATTCGTAACAACGAAGCAGTAGCAAAATTATTCAGCGAGTTAGGTGTTCGTTATCAAGAGCGTCCAGGTGGTTACCTGCGCATCTTGAAGTGTGGCAACCGTCCAGGCGACAATGCTCCTATGGCATACGTTGAATTGGTTGACCGCCCAATCGTTGAAGATGAAGACGATTTGGATATCGAAGAAACGGAAGAATAGTTTCTAGATAGCGATAATTAAAAAGCCAGCGTCAAGCTGGCTTTTTTTATACGGCTGAGTTCACAAAATATAAAAAACAAACAAGAATAACTTGAGATATATCGGGGATCGATGGTATGAATAGGTTTCATTTATTGAAGGAGAAAAAAATGAAGGTTATATTACCCACCATTGCGGTTGGATTAGCTGTCCAGTTTTTAGCATTAGCCGCTGAAGCAAAATCAGAAAATACTGATAAACACACTGCGAGTTGTAAATCTTCGGTTGAGTTGGCTCAACCTAAATATGAAGGGTTCGCGACTTGTACGGTTGAGAAGACTGATGGAAAAACAAAAGAATTGCTGAAGGAGTTCGTTCCTATAACAGGTGAGTCCCAGGTCGAGTTAAAATCATCGTCTACAGGAAACTCTTGTACTGCGAACGTACCTTACTCATACAGTGAGTTGAAGTCAGGCTCAAGTTGTAAAATGGGCACTCAAAGTGTAACGGATATTGATTATTTTCATTATGAATATGGAGCCTGCAATTACTATACACGAGAAGGTAGTATTTGGTGGGAGCATATTTCGGGCGCAAGCTATTTATTGCAAGAAAAAAATGGCACGTCTTGGTATACCGTTTACTCTGGTTCTAGTCCCGCAGCAATGTACCCTAAGTCTCCAGGACCTAACGGAAAAAGTTATCAGCTAAGACTGAGAGCAACAGTTAATGGCCAAACTGGAAGCTGGCATAATTATAGTGTTTATGTGCCTGGCTGCTGGAATGGAGGCGGTCCAGAACCTAAATAGTTAGTTAAAAAAGCCAGCGTTATGCTGGCTTTTTTGTGTTTGTGATATGAAGAATATCAGCTTCGAAATGTTCAGGCTCGGTGCTGTACCAATCTATAAGTTCGGATTCCTCAAAGAAATCTAGACATTTTTCAGCGAGTTCATAGAATGGTTCCCGCCCTGGATCGGCTATGACAACTTCTTTCACTCCAGCCTGAAAAGCCCTTTTGATAAGATTAAAGTGAATGGCTGTTAACTTATCCCAAAAGCAAATATCCGCACCAATTAAAATGTCATAGTTTGATAACTCTTTCTTAGTCAGCTTTTCAAAGCTAGCTTGTTTGGTGGTAACGTCGACTTCATTTAACGCTGCTTGAACTTCTAAAAATGGAAAGACTTCATCGTCACGATCAACACCAGTTACCTTAGCTGAGGCATGTTGCGCGCAGAAAATACTAGCAGGCCCCCAACCGCAACCCAGCTCCATGATGCTTTGTTCATACTCAAGGGTTTCATTGTGTAAGAAGTAGTCCATTAGTACGAAGCTACTGTTCCATGTTTTGTGTCCATGTATGCTTGGGGTGTAATGCTTCTTAAGCTTGCGAACAAATCGGTGATTATTTTGAAGTAGTAGTATCCCGTATGCTTGAAAAATGTTTTTTTCGGGCAACTCTTGTAATAGTGGCATCTGATTGTGCTGTTGACTGTTTTCTACAGTTTAGGCTTTGTCAGTCAGTTTGTTAAGTTTGTCACGAGCTTTTTCTATATGTTTATCATTGATAGTACGGGTTACTTTCGCAATTGCTAAGGCCAACACACTTAAATCGTCCGTCCAACCACCGGGTAGTAAATCAGGTATCAGATCAAAAGGCATTATAAAGTAACCGAGCGCCCCTAGAATGATTGCTTTCTCTCTGCTCGGGGTATTCTCGTCTTGGAAGCAATAATAAAGAATTAATACTTTTTCTAGCGCTTCTTTACCGATAGTCTGGGCGGTTTTCTTGAGTTTTGACCAGAAGTTTTGTTCGGAATAATATTTCTTTGCTTTTGACAGCTCTTCTTCACTATTGGGCGATGGCCGTGACATATTGAATACCTACTTAACGTTAAGTGCTGTTTTTACAAAACAAGTAATTGGCTGATATAGTTAAGACATAAAGTTTACTCAGGAGTTCTATGCATCACCACGGTCACTCTCATGCTAATGATGATGAAAGCCATGAGCACCCAATAGCCAGTCGCAAGCAAATGTTATGGGCCGTTATTCTAACTGGCTCTTTTATGCTAGTTGAGGTCGTTGGCGGTATTATATCGGGCTCATTAGCGTTATTAGCGGATGCTGGTCACATGCTGACGGACTCTGCCGCGTTACTGTTAGCTTTTTACGCCATGACGTTAAGTGCTAAGCCCGCAGATAATCAGAAAACGTTTGGTTACGGTCGATTACAGGTGTTGGCGGCGTACACAAATGGCATTTTCTTAATTGGGCTCACCGCATGGATTGTCTGGGAAAGCATTCAGCGCTTTTATGAGCCAAATCCGATTCAGAGCATGACTATGCTGATAGTTGCGGTATTGGGGTTAGTCGTCAATATCGTGGTATTTAAGGTCTTACACAGCGCCAGTGGTTCTAATATCAATGTACGGAGTGCCATGTTGCATGTGTTAGGCGATCTGCTCGGCTCGGTTGGCGCTATTGCGGCAGCGCTTATCATTTGGCAATGGGGATTATTGTGGGTTGACCCACTGTTATCAATCTTTGTTTCAATCTTGATACTCCGTAGTGCTTACTATGTTATTAAAGATTCCTCCCACATCTTGCTAGAGGGTAAACCGCAGGAACTAGATACGCAGAAAATTAGAAAGGACTTGATGGCACTAGAAGGGGTGATTGATATTCACCATATGCACTTGTGGAGCATTAGTGAGCAAGAGCCCTTGATGACTTTCCACGCTTTGATTAAGGATGGCTACGAAGGTGATAGCATGATTGACATGATGCTGGAGCAACTCCGAGTCAAGCATGGGCTTGTGCATGCCACCATTCAAATTGAGCGTTCAAGTTGCTTAGAAAATCCCGATGCCGTGATCTGTGTCGACACAGCTACAAAGTAGGGGCTTTATTTTTGAACGTCAGCTAGAAAGCGTCGTTGATTTTCAATGCCGTCTAATTTTCGGGCTAGTTTGTGTTGCAGTTCTTGTAAACTCTTTGAATGAGGCGCAGTCGACTTGACTAAGCTTTCAGCTTGGTTGGTGTACTTTGACAGTATTTTAGTCAGCTTGGTCAGCTGCTGATGGGTAAAAAATTGCCCTTTACTGAACAAGGTGCGCTTGATGCGGTTAAAAAGCTGTAACTCTTCTGTGTCATGTTTAAAGAAATAAGGGATATTATGCTTTTTTACCCACGTGGAAATAGAGCCATCACTGTCTTGTGAGTAGACGATGATCGTGGCGCGATCTGACATTAGCGCTTGCAGTTTGCGCATTACTGGGTAGCCTAGAGAATTGTTTAAGGTTATAACAACAATCTGAATGGATGGTCGTGATAATCTAAGGAAGTTAAGCGCCGTTTTATAATCGTCTACGTAGTCATATTTATAGCCGGACTGCTCAAGGTGCTTGGCAGTGTTTGCTAATATGTTGCTATTGTCATCGACTAATAAAATTGTGCTCATACGTCAGCTGCTTAATATTGTGTTCCAGTGGTTGAATATCCCTCGCTAGTCGTGGAGACTAACCATAACTCATGACATTTGCCGGTGAAGCGTTATTTTCGCGGGCATTTTAGCATTGTTCGAGACATGATAAATTCATTTCTCGTAAAAACTTGTTATAAATTGTGAAAGGATACGTTTTTGATTAAAAAAGTGTTAATAATACTGACAATAGTCGGGCTGTTAAGTTCGTGTGCGACTTATAAGCCGAGCAATGTCAATGACTTGTGCAGTATCTTATCGGAAGAGGATTGGTACGAATCTGCTTTAGATTCGCAGGAAGAGTGGGGCACACCGCTTCATGTTCAGCTTGCAATCATGCATCAAGAGTCGAAGTTTAATCGTACTATTCGCCCAGATATGGAATGGTTCCTTGGGTTTATTCCAGTAGGACGTCCATCAGACGCTTATGGGTATGCTCAAGCGCTAGAAAGCACATGGGAAACCTACATTCGATCGACTGGAAATTGGAATGCAAAGCGCGATGAGTTCGATGATGCGATTCACTTTATAGGCTGGTACACCTTCCAGTCTCATAAAAAACTGGGGATTTCTAAGTGGGATGCTAAAGCTCAGTATCTAGCTTATCATGACGGATGGGGTGGTTATAAACGCGGTACTTACCGCAATAAATCATGGTTGCTGCGTGTGTCAGAGAAGGTTAAGAAGCGCTCGCTGGAGTATGCTCGACAGTATAAACGCTGCCGCCCTCAGCTTGATGATAATATCCGAGGTTGGTTCTAAGCTCAGCCTTGAGTTGAGGATATAGTGTTAGGTTATATAACGAACTATAAGTGGTAAGATATGCGGCCTATTTATGGCGCATTTCACCATGGAATCAGTTAGAATAAGCCCAATTTTTGAAACTAACACCAGAGGAATTTAGGTATGTTGGGTAATACTACTTCTCTAAGAGATTTTGACCCAGAATTGGTCGCTTCAATTGATGCTGAAGAAAAGCGTCAAGAAGAGCATATTGAGTTGATCGCATCTGAAAATTACACCAGTAAACGTGTCATGGAAGCGCAAGGTTCTGTATTAACGAACAAGTATGCTGAAGGCTACCCAGACAAGCGCTATTACGGCGGCTGCGAGTACGTTGACGTTGCGGAAAAATTAGCTATTGAGCGTGTCAAAGAGCTGTTCGGCGCGGACTATGCCAACGTTCAACCGCATTCAGGTTCTCAAGCTAACGCTGCAGTATATATGGCGCTAATTAAGCCAGGCGATACAATCCTTGGCATGAGCCTTTCTGATGGCGGCCACCTTACTCACGGTTCGAAAGTGAGTTTCTCGGGTAAAATTTATAACTCGGTTGAATATGGCGTTGATGAAAACGGTTATATCGACTATGACGAAGTTGAGCGTTTAGCCGTTGAGCACAAACCTAAAATGTTGGTTGCTGGTTTCTCGGCATATTCTCGTACAGTGGACTGGTCAAAGTTTCGTGAGATTGCAGACAAAGTAGGTGCTTACTTATTTGTTGATATGGCGCACGTTGCTGGATTAATCGCTGCGGGCGAATACCCTAACCCAGTGCCTCATGCACATGTGGTTACGTCAACGACTCACAAGACATTAGCCGGCCCTCGTGGTGGTGTGATTTTAGCTCAGTCTAACCCTGAGTTAGAGAAGAAGCTTAACTCTGCGGTATTCCCTGGCGGACAGGGTGGCCCACTGATGCACGTGATCGCAGCAAAAGCTGTCGCGTTCAAAGAAGCATTAAGTGATGAATTTAAAGCATCACAAAAGCAAGTTAAAGCTAACGCACAAGCAATGACAAAAGTCTTTGTTGAGCGAGGTGTTGATATCGTTTCTGGCGGTACGGAAAATCATTTGTTCTTAGTCGACTTAATCAGCAAAGATATTACTGGTAAAGACGCGGAAGCTGCATTAGGCAAAGCGAATATTACGGTCAACAAGAACACGGTACCTAACGAACCTCGTTCGCCATTTGTCACCAGTGGTCTACGTTTAGGAACGCCAGCGGTAACGACTCGAGGCTTTAAAGAAGCAGAAGTCACAGAGCTTGCAGGATGGATTTGTGATATTCTTGACGACATTAATAACGAACAGGTTATTAGCGACGTTAAAGCTAAAGTGATGGAGTTAACTAAGCGATTCCCTGTTTACAAATAATTGATTAGGAAGGATTAGCGGCTATGTATTGCCCTTTTTGTGCTCATACGGATACTAAAGTGATTGACTCACGTTTAGTGGCTGATGGAAGTCAAGTTAGACGCCGTCGTGAATGTTTGTCTTGCGGTGAACGTTATACGACCTTTGAGAGTGCAGAGTTGGTTATGCCAAAAATCATCAAGTCGGACGGCACGCGAGAGCCGTTCGATGAACTGAAAATGCGAACGGGGCTAGCGAAAGCTGTAGAAAAACGTCCCGTTAGCGTTGAAGATTTAGAAGCCGCTATCAACAAAATTCTTTCTAACCTTCGAGCACTGGGTGAGCGTGAAGTATCGGCTAGTGTTGTGGGTGAAGAAATCATGAAGGCATTACGCGCACTAGACGATGTCGCTTATGTGCGTTTTGCTTCAGTATATCGCCGCTTTCAGGATGTCCAGGCGTTCCGTGAGGAAATTGATAAGTTACAGAGCGATAAATAGTCTGCTCGGAATTTATGAGTTTTAATTCAAACGATGCGCGTTTTATGGCGCGAGCCATTCAATTAGCTCGAAAGGGCTGGTTTACCACACGCTCGAATCCTCGAGTCGGTTGCCTATTAGTCAAAACAATCAATAATCAAAATCAAATTATCGGCGAGGGCTGGCATCAAAAACCAGGACTGGCACACGCAGAAGTTAACGCTATTAAGGCTGCTCAAGCGAATGGCCATGATACTCGTGGTGCTACCGCTTACGTGACTTTAGAGCCATGCTCTCACGTCGGTAAAACACCGCCATGTGCTCAGGGCCTGATCGACGCTGGGGTGGTAAAGGTTGTTTGTGCCATGACTGACCCAAACCCACAGGTTTCAGGGCGTGGTTTTGACCGGTTGCGAGAGGCGGGTATCTCTGTTGAAAGTGGCTTAATGGAGCAAGAAGCTATCGCTTTAAACGCAGGTTTTATTAAGCGCATGACGCTAGGGCTACCAAGGGTCACAGCCAAAACGGCGATAAGCTTGGATGGACGGACCGCGATGGCCAGTGGTGAAAGCCAGTGGATTACAGGCTCGGAAGCTCGGGCAGAAG
>Ga0208203_1000161_pt1 | contig 32934 bp, 27 predicted proteins | sample DeeseametaMP2914_FD_184167 | JGI IMG/M metagenome (GOLD analysis project Ga0208203, IMG submission 184167) | Marine microbial communities from the Deep Atlantic Ocean - MP2914 (SPAdes) | ecosystem: Environmental > Aquatic > Marine > Oceanic | place: West of Santa Cruz de la Palma, Atlantic Ocean...
GCCACCAACGAAGAACAGTTGGAAACCATTGAAGTCAACGCTGAGCAGTCTGAGGACGTGTATGGTCGTGATGACTTTGGTTATGTCGGTCAGCGCAGCCGGACGGGTACCAAGACAGATACCCCTGTAAGCGAGACTCCACGCTCCGTTTCTATCGTAACTCGCGAGCAGATGAATGACAGGGCAGCCGTCAGCATCAGCGATGCCTTGCGCTATACGCCCGGTATTCAGGCCGGTTTTTACGGCGAAGATAACAAGCAAGACTGGTTTATTGTCCGGGGTTTCAAACAGGCGAACAAAGGCCTGTATCGAGATGGAACCCGAACCTATTCAGAAGGGTTTTACAGTTGGCAGATCGACCCCTTCCAACTGGAGCGGGTTGAAATTCTTCGCGGTCCGGCATCCGTCCTTTATGGGCAGACTCCTCCGGGCGGGGTGATCAACGTGATCAGCAAACGTCCTCAGGATTATAGCTTTGGCTCTGTTGAAGTTGAGTACGGAAGCTGGGATCGAAAGCAGGTGTCGGCTGATATCGGTGGTATTGTTGGCGATGGTCATGCCTTCAGGCTATTGGCGTTAGGCAGGCAGAGCGGCACGCAAGTGGACGATGTCGAGCAGGATCGAGTTCTTTTCGCGCCTTCGCTGAAGTTGAACGTAGGGGACAACACTGAACTGACATTGTTGGCCAGTTATCAGGAAGATAATTCCGATCCCTACCTGCAGTTCCATTTGGCGGAAGGCACTCTGAATCCCAGCACTACCGGAAATGGATACATTGGTGACGATGTTGCCATTGGCAACCCGGATTATGAGCGCTTTGACAGAACGCAATACACTCTTGGCTACGAACTGAATCACGATTTTAATGACGGGGCGTCGTTTCAGCAGAACGTGCGTTATGGCCGTATTGATATCGATCTGCGTCAAATGTATGCGCTGGCATATTCCGATGATTTTGGTATGCCCTCGAATCGAACGGAGGTCGTACGCTATATCTCTACAGAAGATGGGCATGCAGATAGCCTGAATGCCGACAACCGCTTTATCTTCAAATGGGATCTGAACGGCATGGAGCATACCTTGCTGGCAGGTATCGATTATCAAATGTTGAAGATAGACGGGAAGGACTATGCGGCTGATCCGATTGTAGGGGAAGAATTGTTTCCGGGTATTTATGCCCCTAATACATTGAACGTTTATAACCCTGAATACGCCAATGCAAGCGATATCGTTCTGCTGGATGGAACTCTGCAGCCACTATCGGAAAGTGATCTTCAGCGTCGTACTACGGACAGCTATCAGCTGGGCTTCTATCTGCAGGATCAGGTAAAAATTCAGGACCACTTGGTTTTGATGCTAGGAGCCCGCCACGACAAGGTTGATACCAAATTCGAAAACAAGGCGACTGGGGCTAAGCAAGATGTAGATGGTGATGAGTGGACTGCCAATGCCGGGCTGGCATGGATCTTCGATAATGGCGTTACTGCCTATACCAACTACTCCCAATTCTTCCAGCCCATTATTCAGCTGGATGTCAATAACGAGCCCGCCAAGCCGGAACGTGGTGATCAAGTCGAAGTTGGTTTGAAGGTGCAGCCTGAAGGGTTTGACGGTTACTTTAATGCCGCGGCGTTCAAAATTACCCAGGAAAACCTGACCTCTGGCACTGCAGGAACAGCATCGTTTCAGCAAATCGGTGAGGTCGAAAGTGAAGGGGTAGAGTTTGAGGCAGTGGCGAATGTGACTCCGAGTCTCAGCTTCGTTGCCAATATGACCTTCCTGGACCCCGAAATCACCGAAGATGCTCGCGGAGAGACTGTTATTGGTAACCAGCCAAATCAGGTGTCAAAACGCTTGGGTTCAATCTGGGGCAAGTACAGCTTCATCGGTGGAGTTATGAACGGTCTTTCCATTGGTTCAGGTGTCCGCTATGTGGGCTCAACCTATGGTAATGATCTTGAGCAGCACAGTTTCAAGGTGCCGTCATACACAATCTGGGATGCCACGGTCAGCTACCAGTGGGATAACTTCAAATTCCAGGTTGCCGCCAAAAACCTGGAAGACAAGGAGTATGTTTCTACTTGTAACTATTGGTGTTGGTATGGCGATCGTCGCAACGTCATTGGCAGTATCTCTTATGCCTGGTAATGCCCGCCACACCGCCATGCTGCTGCCCTCCGGGCAGCAGCTGGATGTGTTCGATCAGGAATTGGCACCGCAGTGGCGGTGTCAGAGCAATGATCAGGATCTGTTGACTGTGGAGCTGGACGATACGGCAGCCCGCGTTCTGCAATCCACGGACGACCCGGCACAACTGTGCCGGGCCGCCTGGGCTTTTTTTGTCTCGCGGCCCGCGGTGACGGCGCTGGAATTTTCTGGCGATGGTCATCCCGGTTTCATGGTTCAGCGCGACAATGATTCTGCTGTGCTGGAGCGAGACATGCTCTGGCAGTTGACCGGCGACTGGCTGCCCAAGGCAGCGGCGTTTCCGTACCCGGTCAGCATGGTGATGGACGACAGTGGTCGCCGTCACCCCCGTCGCCCGGCCAAGCCGAGTGGCGAAGTGTACCGCCGTTTCGATACCGGTATTCAAGCGTGGGTGTCACTGCGTGTGCTGGATATTGAAGAGGACCTGGAGCGCTTCATGCGCTGGCAGAACAGCCAGCGGGTCGCAGCTTTCTGGGAACAGAGCGGCACACTGGAAGAGCATCGCGCCTACCTGGAAAGCCAGGCAAGGGATCCGCGCGTGCTCAACCTGATTGGCTGTATTGATGATGATCCTTTCGCCTACTTTGAAGCGTACTGGGCGAAAGAGGACCGTATTGCGCCGTACTACGACGCACAGGATTTTGACCGCGGTATCCATATGCTGGTGGGCGAAGAGCATCACCGTGGGCCGCACAAGGTAAAGGCGTGGCTCAATGCCCTTTGCCACTATCTGTTTCTCGATGATTGTCGCACCACGCGGATCGTGTCCGAGCCGCGTGCGGACAACGACAGGATGATTCAACACCTTCAAGCCAGGCGTTTTGCCAAGCCAAAGGAGTTTGATTTTCCGCACAAGCGCGCAGCCCTGATGGTGCTGCAACGTGATGCGTTTTTTGAGCGTTGCGAGCTGAGCTGAAAATCACGGTTCGGTAGCAGGGAACCTCTGAATAACGCCTTGCATGCTCAGCGTGTCCTGAAGCGTGCAGCTGTTGTGTCTTGTCTCGACGGTAAGGGTGGATCCCTTTCCTAGTGGCAAGGCGCAGCAGATGTGCGCTTCAGGCCGCGCCCTTCGGGTCTTCCTGGCTGGCCCGCACTCGTTGTTGCGCTTTTTTGATGGATGGACATACACCTTCAAAATCGCGCCCCTCTTTACCTTTTGACCCATAGAGGGGGCGAACCAGCCTGAAAGATTGAGCACGCAAGGCGTTATTCAGAGGTTCCCTAACTCTTATACCGGACTGCCATGGCGCGCTGCCCACCACTACCCGGCAGCAAGTGGCTGACCTGTCCGCAGGGTGCGGACGGTTGGTGTATGGATAACCCGGAGACCGGGATGGGTCTCCGCCACATTGAGGACACCACCATGAACGTTCATTCCCAGGAATATGATGTCGTCGGCATTGGCTTTGGCCCTGCAAATCTGGCTATTGCCATTGCACTGGAAGAACAGTCGGACCTGAAAGGACTGCGTTATTGTTTCCTCGAAAAACAACCGCGTTTTGAATGGCACGGCGGGATGCTGCTGGATGGTACCCGGATGCAGGTCTCTTTTCTGAAAGATCTGGCGACCCTGCGCAACCCGGCCAGCCGTTTCACCTTCGTGAATTACCTGCACGACAACCACCGTCTGGATTCCTTTATCAACATGGGTACCTTTTTCCCGACCCGTGTGGAATACAACGACTATATGCGTTGGTCGGCGGAGCAGTTCAGCGAGCGAGTGCAATACGGTGAGGAAGTGATTGCCATCGAACCGGTGGAGCAGGGTGGCGAAGTGGAGTGGGTGCGTATTCGCTCCCGCAACGCCGACGGTTCAGAGAAAGAAATTTTCACCCGTAATCTGGTCATCGGGATTGGGGGTTACCCGAATGTGCCCGCCGTGTTTGCCGGCAAGATGGGCGACAACATGGTGCATTCCTCCCGCTATAAACATGAATACGAGCGTTTCGGTCGCCATGAAACGCCGCGTATTGCGGTTATCGGTGCCGGGCAGAGTGCCGCAGAAATCTATCTGGATCTGATGAACCAGTATCCGGATGGAAAGATGGACATGATCACCCGCAGCCGTGCGCTCCACCCGGCGGATGACAGCGCTTTTGTGAACGAGATCTTTGATCCCGCCTTCACCGACACCATCTATGCGCGCCCGGAAGAAGAGCGTCGTGATTTTCTGAAAAAGTTCAGCCAGACCAACTATGCGGTGGTGGATCTTGCGGAAATCGAACAGATCTATGAGCGACTGTACCTGCAAAAAGTCACCGGCAAGGTACAGCACCGGTTCCTGTCCAACCGCGACATTGTCGGTGTGCAGAATGACGGCACCCGGGTATTGCTGACCCTGCGCGACAAAGACACCGGTCTGGAACAGACCGAAGTCTACGACGGGGTGGTGCTGGCCACCGGCTACAACCGTAATGGCCATGAACAGTTGCTGGCGCCCATGGCCGACTGGATGTCGGAGCAAGGGGTAGAGCGTTGCTATCGTCTGCCCATGGCGAAAGGCTGCCGCGCCAATATCTTCCTGCAAGGGTGCTGCGAGGAAACTCACGGCCTGAGCGATACCTTGCTGTCAGTACTGGCAGTGCGTTCCCAGGAAGTGGTGGATGCCCTGATTCAGCGTCACAGTCGCCCGCTGGCGGCGGCCTGCGCCAGCTGATGATCCCGGCACTGGCCCCCCTGTTCCAGGGGGGCTTTGCTCACTACGGTGAACGGCTGCGGCTGGCGCAACCGGATGACCCTGCCCTGCCATTGACGTCACTGCTGGACCCGGCGGTGCTGGACGCCCAGTTACAGGCGTTTCGCAGTAATTTCGCCCAGGAAGATCCCCGCGCGGTGCTGTCGATCTGGAGCAAGTACTACTTTCTGTATTTGGTGCCGCCGGTATTGGCCGCCAATCTGATTCTGCAACGCGACCTGCCGTTGGATCCCCATGCCATGCGCGTGGAGATGGATCCGACCGGATTGCCTGCGGTATTCGTCTTCGCCGATGAGGGCGGCCCGCTAGCGCCGCCTTTGTACGGCCTGGACCGCTTCGCGTCCCTGCTTCAGGACAACCTGGCCTTCATGATCGATGGCTGGCAACAGCGATATGGTTTGTCGGGAAAAGTGCTGTGGAGCAATGCCTCGCGCTACCTCCGCTGGTTCGTACAGGAACTGTCACGTTTTGGCTTACCGGAACCGATGTGGGCGCCGGGCAAAAGTCTGCTGGAGGCGAAAGCCTATGCCGATGGCACCCGTAATCCGCTTTACCAGGCCTATGTGGAGCGGTTTCGGCGCGACGATGGTGAGCCGCTGTCGGTTCGAAAGCTCTGCTGCATACGTTATCTGTTGCCCGACACCGAGTTGTGTGAAGACTGCCCGCGGCTCTGTCACAGCTGAGCCGCGATGGCCTTGCCCGTCGCTTTATTCGCGGTGGAACCACCGCTCCCACAGAGTGTGACGGCCTGCAGGAGACTCGCCCCTGTGGGAGCTTGCCTGCAAGCGATGCTGCACCGAGTGATATCGGAATGGCTTATCGGGGAAGGGCAATCCAGCTCAGCACCCCATGTTGACGTTCGCGCCAGCGGAACGGAATTTCCGTGCCTTTTGGCCAGTCGGCATTGAGCGTGCGCAATAGCGTCAACCGGTCTGGCTTGCGTCGTTCCGCATCGTGGAAGTAAAAGCGTTTCCCGGTCAGGGGGTACAGGGCCTTGAACAGACTTTCCTTGGCGGAAAAAATCAGCGTTAGCCGGTTTGCCCGCTGTAGCGGCGTCATACGGTTCAGTTGCTGGCGCTCGTAGTCGGTGAACAACTCTTTTTCCAGTCGCGCTGCCCGTTCCGGGACGACCCACTGTTCGGTATCGAGCCCCACGGTAAGCCAGCGTTCTGCATCTGCCACCAGCACCTCGGCGATGCCATGACTATGGGTGATGCTGCCGATCCTGCCCTTGGGCCAGCGGGGCGAGCGGTCTTCATTGACGCCGGGGATTCCGGTGGCGCCCAGGCCCTGTAACCCCTCGCGGGCGCACCATCGCCCGGCTAGATACTCGGCCTTGCGCTTGGCGACAGCGGTTCGCAGGGTCACCGGTAACGGAATGCCTGCCAACAGGAAGCTGTCATCAAGCAAACGCTCAGGCTGATAGCGGCAACTGACGCGAAGCAGTCCGTTTGCCAGTTCTTCCTGGTGAGGTTGGCTTAGGCAGGCCGGGCGTTGAGGGTTCGTCATGACGACACGTTTCCTTGCATGAAGGGCGACTATAACAAAGCCGCGCCTGTGCGTCCGTTAACGCCAAAGGGTACACTTGCCGGCGCAGATATTCTGTTACCTTTTGCCCTGCTGCACGCCAAACCCAGAGGAGAACACCATGGCCGGAACCAGCCTGCTGGCACTGATCGATGATATCGCAACGCTGCTGGATGACGTCTCTGTCATGACCAAGGTGGCAGCCAAGAAAACCGCTGGTGTGCTGGGGGATGATCTTGCCTTGAACGCCGAGCAGGTGTCCGGGGTAAAAGCCGACCGGGAGCTGCCGGTGGTGTGGGCCGTGTTCAAGGGCTCGGCGTTGAACAAGCTGATCCTGGTGCCGGCGGCGTTGCTGATCAGTGCCTTTATTCCCTGGTTGATCACGCCGCTGTTGATGCTGGGCGGCGCGTTTTTGTGTTACGAGGGTTGTGAAAAACTGGCCCACAAGTTTTTCCATGGCAACGATGAGGGCGAACACGCCGAAAAACTGAAGGCGGTGGCCGATGCGTCGGTGGATCTGGTGGCCTTCGAGAAGAACAAGATCAAGGGAGCTATCCGCACCGATTTTATTCTCTCGGCAGAAATCATCGTGATTTCATTGGGGGCGGTCCAGTCTGCCACCTTTGGTGTTCAGGTCGCCGCGATTTGTACCATCGCGGTGCTGATGACCATCGGCGTCTATGGTTTGGTCGCGGGCATTGTGAAGCTGGATGATGCCGGCCTCTATCTTGCCAAAACGGATCCCCAGGCATCCGCGGCGAATGCGCGCATCGCACTGGGTAAAGGCATTCTGGCCCTGGCGCCCTGGCTGATGAAAACCCTGTCGGTGGTGGGCACCCTGGCCATGTTCCTGGTGGGTGGTGGTATTCTGGTTCACGGTATTCCCGGTTCCCATGACTGGCTGCATCACCTTCAGGAAATGGCTGGCGCCGTGGCCTTTGCGGTGCCGTTGCTGGTGAATCTGGTGGGCGGTGTGATTGCCGGGGCGATGGTGTTGGCTGTTGTGACTGCCATCGGTCGGTTACGCGGGGCGCGATAGGCCCCGCATATCACGACTTAAGGAGCCTCTGAATAACTCCTTGCGTACTCAGCGTGGCCTGGAGCGTGCAGCTGTTGTGTCTTGTCTCGATGGTCAGGGGGGCTCCCTTTCCGAGAGGCAAGGCGCAGCAGATGGGCGCTCCAGGCCGCGCCCTTCGGGTCTTCCAGGCTGGCCCGCACTCGTTGTTGCGCTTTTTCTATGGATGGACATACAACTTCAAAATCGCGCCCCTCTTTACCTTGGCCGAGGGGGCGAACCAGCCTGAAAGACTGAGCATGCAAGGAGTTATTCAGAGGCTCCTTAAGGTTTGATGCGGCGAAAGCGCAGGGCCTGGAGTGACATCATCAGTTTGAACAGGGTGTTGCCCCAGGGCGGAGCGACCATGGCTGCCAGGTTGATGCGGCCCTTTCGCACCACCCCCTTGGTCTTGGAAAAGGTGAGGAAGCCTTCCTTGCCGTGATAATGCCCCATCCCCGAGTCACCAATCCCCCCAAAGGGAATGTCGTCTGCGGTGACATGGCTGAGGGTGTCGTTGATGCAAACGCCCCCGGAGTGGGTGGTTTGCAGAATCTGGTTGCCCCGCTGCTTGTCCCAGTCAAAGTAATACAGTGCCAGAGGCCGTGGCCGTGCGCGCACTTCATGCAAGGCGGCGTCTAAATCATGGTAACCCACCACCGGCAGAATCGGTCCGAAAATTTCCTCCTGTAGCACCTTCATGTCGGTCGTGGCATTCAGCACCAGGGTCAGCGGCATTTTTCGCGTGCCACTCATATCCTCCCCCGAGGGGTTGATGGGAATGAGGGTCGCTCCCTTGGTGCGGGCATCCTCCAGATAACTTTCCAGCCGCTGCTTTTGTCGTTCCGAGATGATGGCCGTGTAGTCCGGATTGTCGACCAGCGTCGGGTAGGCTTGTTCGACGGCGCCGGTAAAGGTACGGACAAACTCGCTGATTTTATCCTCATGACAGAACACATAGTCCGGTGATACACAAATTTGCCCGGCGTTCATGCTCTTGCCGAAAGCCAGTCGGCGGGCGGCTTCGTCAACCGGAAAGTCCGGATGGATGATGGCCGGGGATTTTCCTCCCAGTTCCAATGTCACGGGCGTCAGGTTGTCTGCTGCAGCGCGCATGACGTGTCTTCCCACCTGAGTGGAGCCGGTGAAAACCAGATGATCAAAGGGCAACCTGGTAAATGCCGTGGCGATATCCACATCGCCACCCACCATGCACACCTCATCCGCGTCGAAGTTTTCGGCGAGAATCGCTTGCAGCAGCTGCCCTGTTGCGGGGGCGAACTCTGAGGACTTGAGCATCACCCGGTTGCCCGCCGCCAGTGCGCCAATCAGCGGTGACAGGGCAAGGAAGATGGGGAAATTCCAGGGTACCACGATGCCGACCACGCCCAGCGGCTGAACATGGACCTCTACCTTTGCCGGCATCACGGTGAGCGGGGCGTGGCGGCGTTGTGGCTTCATTAGCCGTTTGAGTCGCTTGCGGTAGTAAGCGATGCCTTCCAGTAACGGCAGGATTTCCGCCAGTTCCGTTTCGGCGGTGGAGCGGCCGCTGAAATCCTGGCTGACGGCACTGGACAGAGCCTGACGATGTTCCAGCAAGGCATTATGTAACCGATTCAGGTTCTGGATCCGCTTCTCGCGTGTGGGGGCGGGGGAATCCATAAAGGCCTGTTTTTGTCGGGCAAGAAGGAGCGGTAATTCGCTGGCATTGGTGCTCGCGCTGGCCAGTGTGTCAAGGCAGGAAGCGGTCATGGTGTGACTCCTGTGTGCAATATCAGCGGGCTGGTCCGGCCGCGTCGTTCAAATTCAGTGTCGATTGGTGTTCCAGGTACTGTGCTGAGGTTTTCCCTTCAGCCAGCTGTTGCTGTTGCTGCGTATAACAGGCCAGAGATTGCGGCGTGCAGGCGGCATCCATAAAACGTGGCTCACTGCGGGCCAGTGAAAGCGCCAGCGACGAGGATTCACTGTCGCGCAGGCAGGCTTTGATGGCCGTCAGCGTCGTTGGGCTTTTTTGCACCAGTTGTTGCGCCAGCTGGTGAGCGGTTTGCTCAAGAGCGTCGGGGTCGGTGGCCCGGTATACCAGACCTGCCTGACAGGCCTGGTCTGCATCCAGCCGCATTCCGAGCAAACATAATTCTGCCGCCTTGGCGCTACCTGTGAGTTTGACCAGGTGGTGAATGCCGCCAGAGCCCGGGATCAGCCCGACCAGGGTTTCGATCTGCCCTAACCGGTAACGTCCTCTGGCCATCAACCGGAAATCGCAGGCCAGTGCCAGCTCCATGCCATAGCCTTGGGCATCTCCGTGGATGGCCGCAATGACCGGCAGGGGATAATGACGCAGGGTGCGGATCAGACGGTTGGCACGGGCATAGAGCAAGGCGCCTTCGACGGGGGTGCCACGCATCCAGCGATCAATGCGTCCTTCATGGGGGCGCTGGCGATCCCGGCGTATCCACTGTCGTGCCAAGGCCATGGTGGTGCGAATAGCCAGTGGAAAGGCTCCCCGTAGCCAGGGCTTCAGGGCCAGTGTCGGGGCGGCGACGCGATGAATTTCGGCCAGTGAATAGTGCGTAATAAAGGTGCCGGGATGCTCCCCGGTAAGGATGACGGCGCGTACCCCGGGCTGACGTTGCAGTGAACGCAGGGTGTCGTACAGCGCGTTCACCACGGGCGCGGTGATGTAGCCGCCGTCATCAAGGCAGAGCCTGATGGTGGCAACCTGCTCATAGAAGTGCAGTGATATGTGCGGCGAGGCATTCATGGCGATCGCTCCCTTATCAGCCCTGGCTGCGGGCCAGCCAGCTGTCCTCTTCGCCAGGTTCGGGAAGGATTTCCCCGCCTTCCATGGCCCAGCTGGCAGGGAAGCCCACCAGGGTGGCTTCTACCTTGTCCAAAGCCATTCCGGCACTCTCTGCGATGCCTTCGCGAATCTTCTGACGAAGGGTTTCGGTGAGTTCGGCGTTTCGGTTGCCGCCGCTGCGGACATTACAAATGACATTCAGGTCATGCCCTCCCTTGAGCGGATGGCCGTGCATGAAGATCACGTTGACAAATTCCGGTGGAGCGCCTGTCAGGCCGCAATGGATGTCGGCAATGGCGTCCGCGGTGCGGCGGCGCGCGTCATAGCTGAGGGGCTGGCGGCTGGCGATGTTATAGACCGGCATGGGGACCTCACAGATTCGGGTTAACAATGATGGGGATGCGCTTGAATCGAGCGTGAATCACTGTACGGATGACCTTGGCCACAAAGACAATCCGTCCGCGCAGGGAAAGTCGTTTCTGGGTGCCCTGAAAGACGTCGGCAAACAGGGCTTCTTCGACCAGGGCCAGCATCAGCTCGTCCGGGTGTTGACCACTGATTTTGAGCCAGTCTTTCTCGATGGCTTTCAGTGCTGCGATGCGCTGGTTCTGGGGAAAGCCGGGTGGGCATTCCATGGTCACCAGTGAAGAGCGCGAATCCTGGTAATTGGTAAAGGCCTGACCGGCGGGAATCCGGTTCCAGATCAGTAACAGGCGTTCGCGGCTGACATGGTGGCGGTAATGGTTGCGGATGATCTTTTCCAGCAGCGCCACCAGGGTGTCGCTGAACTGGTTTTCCTGTATCAGGATGAGCGTCTTGCGCATGGGATGTCCTCCAGATGAGCCCTTAATTTAGGGGATCACGGAGGGTCTGTTGATGTGAGTGCAGGCCAGTTATTGATATTTGTGGCCAAATGGTCATAAATGGCCGGATGGATACACTGGCCACTACCCGCTCCATTTCCAGCATTGATCTCATGGTTCGCCTGGGCCGTGAGAAAGGTCTCTCTGTGGCGCAGTGCCTGCAAGGCACCGGTATCTCTACCCATCAGTTGGAGGACCCGGAGTGCCGGGTGACCGGGGCTCAGGAACTGCAGGTGATCGACAACCTGGTGACGTTATTACCGGAAGCGTCGGGGCTGGGGATCGAGGCAGGGACGCGTTATCAGCTCACCACTTTCGGGATTTGGGCCTTTGCGATTATCAGCAGCCCGACCGTTCGAGCGGCGATCGAGGTCGGGCTGCGTTTCACCCAGCTGTCGTTTGTGCTGGTGCGGTTCGCGTTTCGTGAAACGCCCGGCCGGGCAGAAATTCTCATGGATGTCTCACACATTCCTCCCCGGCTACGTCAGTTCGTGCTGGAGCGCCACCTGGTGATTTTTCTGCTTCTCAGCCGGGAAATGATGGGCGACGAATTGATGGCACCAAAAGAGATTCACCTCACCCTGGATCACCTGCCATTCAAGGTGATGCCGGCGGCGCTGACGAACTGTCGATTGGTATTGGGCAGCGAGGATAATCGCATTGTGCTGGACCCGAGCCAGCTGTCCCGTGCCATTCCCAAGGCCAACCCCGCCACGGCAGAGTTTTGTGTTCGTCAGTGTGAGGCCTTGCTGGACCGACAGCGGCGTCAGACCGGGTTTCCCAGTGAAGTGCGCAGCATGCTGATTGGGCGAGTCGCGGACATGCCCTCGTTGAACGAAGCCGCGTCACTTTTCGATATGAGCCCGCGAACCTTTCGCCGGCGCCTGGAAGAACAAGGCAGTGGTTACCGGGCGTTAATGGAAGAGATTCGTGAAGGGGTGGCCATTGAGTTGCTGGAGACGGCGGGGCTGAGTGTGGAGTCGGTGGCAGAACGACTGGGCTATGCAGAAACCGCCAGCTTTATTCATGCCTTTACCCGCTGGACGGGTATGTCGCCGGGCAAGTTTCGCCGGCGCTAGGGAGCCTCTGAATAACTCCTTGCGTACTCAGCGTGGCCTGGAGAGTGCAGCTGTTGTGTCTTGTCTCTATGGTCAGGGTGGCTCCCTTTCCGAGAGGCAAGACGCAGCAGATGGGCGCTCCAGGCCGCGCCCTCCGGGTCTTCCAGGCTGGCTCGCACTCGTTGTTGCACTTTCTCGACAGGCAACCAGCATGCCATCAAAAGTGCGCCTAGATTGCGAGCCAGCCTGAAAGACTGAGCATGCAAGGAGTTATTCAGAGGCTCCCTCGTCCTCCGGTAACACGCCAAGCGAGCGGGCCAGTTGTACGGCCTGCACTTTCTTCCCTTTCTTCAGTGCGTCTTCAATGGAATTGGCGGCGTCCTGTTTGCCCTTCCTGCGCAGATTCGCAAGCAGATCTTGCCAGGCTGGGGCGAGGGTTTTTCTTGCGTCCATGGTGAGCGTGTTTCCGCTTGTGGTGTATCGTTTTATTTACGCAGCAGTGACGTGCCGACCGGAACACAATGCTTGGGAGAAGGCACCAGGGCACATCGTGATCAAAGGTTAAACTCTCCCTGATGCCTTTGCACCCTGATTCCCGGTGTCGGTATCTGCTTTGCCTGTCAATGCCTGCGGCCTCAACGTAAGCGGTAGCATGGTTACCGTGCGGGATGAATCGAGCACGAATTATCCGATGTGTGCGGGATGGTTTTTATCCGGCTGGATAATGCCGTGTTCGCGTTCGCCGAAGACCGCCTTCATGCGATAGATCTGCTGCTCCCGGCCCTTCTTCTCCAGCGTGCGTTTGTCTGCCCGGCTGGCCCGTTGATACACGCCGCGGGCAATGCGTAGCGGTGTGGTCATCGCCGGATACCAGGGCAACACCCATGCGGGCAGGCCCAATGCGCTCATCTGTTCGCGGGACAGGAACAGACGTGTCAGGCTCAGGTGCGAGTGGTATTCGTATTTCAGGTACAGCTTGTGTAAGCGCGGGAATGTATTTTTCCAGGGGTAGATGCGGTCAAAGGGTTCTTTGGACAACGCCTCGCCCAGTTCCTTGCTGGTCCAGTCCGGGCGGGACTGGGTGGCTTGGGTGTGGCGCAGCAGGCGGAAGCCTTCCATCTCGGAATCCACCAGCCACTTTTCTTCCACTCCCATCAGCCAGCCGGCGTATTTCCACAGGTGCATCACGGCACGGGACTCGTGCGGCGTGATGATGACACCACCCAGCCGCACGCCGAGTAGCAGCACGGAACCGAACGCCAGATAGGTGGCAATCATGTCAGTCTGGTTGGCCGGGATGCCGCACTCATTGTTGTCCCATTCCTTTCGGGCTGGATTGTGCGCTGGCCTGTTTTGATGAGCTGGGCCTGGAGGCCACCACGATCGACGTGATCCGCCAGCGATCCCAGAGCAGCATCGGTACCATCTATCACCACTTTGGCAACAAGGAAGGCCTGGTCGCGGCGATCTTTCTGGCTGCTCTGGATGACTTGCAGGCACATATCGGCCCGGCCATGGAGGCCGCCCCCGACTTGCGCGGGGCCATTGAAGCCAGGGTCCGCAGCTACCTTGCCTGGGTGACAGAGCAGCCCACACTGGCGCGTTTCATGTTCCAGGCCCGTAGCCTGGTGGCCTCGGGTGAGCACAAAAGCGAGCTGGAAACGCGTAACAAGCAGCGCTACGGCGCACTGATAAAGCGCCTTGCTGAGGCCATGGAAAGTGGTGTCATTCGTCCGTTGCCGAAGGAAACCTATGCGTCCTTGTTGATCGGCCAGTCAGAGAATTATTGCCGGGCCTGGTTATCAGGCAGGGTAAAGGGTGCCCCGGCGGAACAGGCGGAAGTGTTTGCGCAGGCGGCCTGGCGCGCGGTAGCGAGCGAGGTTTAGAGAATGAGTAGCTGTTTTTTCTGGAATTAAAAAGAAATTGGTGGGCCCACCAGGACTTGAACCTGGGACCAATCGATTATGAGTTTGCACGCAACGCGGCAAGCCCAGCAAAATTAGGGGTAATCTACCGTAAGTAAGAAAAGCTAAAAGTATATATATGACAGTAGGTTAGCGTAATTTTGCGAAGATGGCCAGAACGGGTGAGTGTACTGCTAGTGTACCGATTCGATAGGGTTTTCGGTACAGTTGGCAAAAGTGCAAGCAGTAGGATTTCGTCAAGACGATCCATAGCTGGTCGCCGTACTACCTGCCGTTGACAATGGGGAGATATATGATGGCGACGAAGCGTAAAAGCGCATCCTGGACGAGATGCACGAGACGGCGAATGGGCTACATGCTGCCGGTCTGACCAGCAAACCCCGCATGCGGGAGAGTGGGGCGCTGTTTATTGTTGATATGCACGAAATTCCGCCACAGAAGCAGATCAGGACTCAGCGTGAAAAGCGTACATAAGCCAAGCAGTTTTGCCACTTTGCTGAACACCAGTCTGTCTAAGGTTCCACAGCGGGCTGTCGGTCAAATTATTGAATCAGATAGAGTTCAGGAGCTGTAAGTGGGCATGCAATGCGGGCTGGGTGCGATCCTTGACAGCTGGTGTGTAGTGGGATTCCGGGCAGCAGCATCTAATCCGAATGCGCACCGCTATCGAAAATCAGTCGTTACGTGCCGGAATCACTACGCGCAGGTAATCGTCTGTCAGGTCAAACTCCGCGTCTTTTCCGGCATAGTCACGTGTTAATGGAACAATCTTACGACGTACCCCCATGCCCCTGGAGTCTACATAACCGTAGTCACGCATGATCTCGGCTATGATAGGGTTTCGCGGTGAGCGCTGGCCAGCCAGCATTTTCTCAACTGTCATTGAGTTCTGGAGAGCTCCAGGGCTTACGACTTCCAGGCGGTCAGCATAGTTGACTACCTCAATCTCTATCGAGCGGGTCCAGTCACGGTGAACCAATGCATTAAGGAGTGCTTCTCGGATCGCGTCAGATGGATATCGATAAGTCGATTCTCGGCGTAGACCGTTATCAAGTTCAGTGTTTTCCTCCGAAATGAATGGCCGTATCCGGTCAACTAAGCGTTCCAGGAGTCCCTCATCGACGATAGTGCGTCCAGTTCCCGGCTTTCCTTCCCATAACGCGACTAAAGGGCCATCAAGCATAGTGTCATCCTGAGCCTGGTATTCTTTGGTGTCACCAGCAAAAGACATCCATCGAACCCCTGCATATCGCAAGCTGCGGCGCGGGCTATGACCAAACAATATCAGGCCCGCTATGGTGCAAATGGCAGGTTCGCCTGGCCGCCCCACCATAAAACCTAAGCCTGTCAGCCTTTGCTCCCACTCTTCGGAGGTTTGTGGCTCCTCTTGGTCACCAGCAATATTTACAAGGTAATCGCCCAAGCGAGCTTTATCCAAATCATCAAGGTCAGTGCCGGATACAGGCAATATCTCGGCATGTAACATGCCCCCACTTTCAAATAGACGAGCCTGTTGCTCACGCGTTGCTAAGCGCGATGTGCTGCCTACACGGACAAAAATCTCCTCACGGTTATTGTTGCGGACTACGTAGGGCTTGGCAGTACCTTGAGTCAGAGTTATGACAGCGACTCGCATGCCATCATTGAGTGCCACTTCCTCGTAGAAAGGGAGCGTCATTGGGTGGACATATCTGCCAAATACTGTATCCATCACCCAAATTTCCAAGTCTGGACGCTGTATGCCAGTGATGGAGCCGTCATCTTCCACACCGAGCAACAGCTTCCCTCCCTGGAAGTTCAGAAGCGCTACGATCTCTTTTGCCAACTGTTCTGGGCGTAAATCATCCCGCTTAAACTCAACGCCGGAGTTCTCTCCGTTAGCGATGATTTCCAGCAATTCTGACTTCAACATAAGATAAACCTCTAAAATTCGTATTTTTCCTTTCGCTGGATAAACGCATCCCGCCCACCTTCCAAGATGCTTGCAACTTGATCTCGAATGACTGGAACATCAATTGAACCTTGCGCCTCAAAACCAAGAGAGCCTTGGTTCTCTGAGGCGGTAAATACACCAATCCACTCGGCATCACCGAACACAGGGATATTGGCGTTGTGGGTCGCGAACAGAAACTGACGACTAGTTTTAGCTTCTCGCAGCTCGGTAACAATTCGATCAGCAATAAATGCGTTATCCAGGTTGTCCTCAGGCTGGTCCATGATCAATGGATCAGCATTTTCCAGCAGTAACATGTGGAGGATAGCTGTACACTGTTGACCAGTAGAGATTCTATTCAGAGCTCTGAACACGGGCTCCACTTTGCCGTGCGCGACATTCAGAAAAATATCAACTCGATGATCTAACTCAAGGGCCTCCAAGGCCATAATTTGAGATGGTTGAAGCTTCGCAAGAGCTTCTGCCATTGTGGGAGTAAAACTCCAATTCGCTTGCAGTGTCGCTGCGCCTTTCTGGATGTCTTGCGCTAAGGAAAGCGGGTTCAGGATTTCCTGCTCATCAATCCAGGCCAGCCGTTTTTCACCTATGCCTTCCAGGCGACAATCCAGAAGAAATCGCTTTAGCGGTGTGCGGTCCGCCTCAGGAACAATATCGACCTTAAGCTTTCCTTCAAGGCGTTTATTGAGCTTTTTGGCAGCCTTTTGCAGTGCCTGGGTCCTCTGATTTCGCAGGTCAGATAATCCCGCAAGCAGGTTACGACGCTCCTGTCGCAAATTGTCCCGAAGGCTCTCAAAATTCGAAAGTCGTGACTTCATGGGTTTGATGCGTTCAATCTCCTGCATCAAACGTTGGTAAGCTGTACCGACCTCTTGGCCGCTCTTGCCCGCCATGGCGGGCAAGCTACGTAAAGCTTTCTCCAATTCCAGTTCGTTGCGCTGCAAGGCCTGCTGCCACAAAGCAAGCTGGGTTCTAATCTGCTGGTCACCTTCCGCTAGCTCTTCCTCCATCGCTCTAAGATGCTTGGTAAAGCTTTGCTGGAGCCGATCCAGGATCACTCGGATGGGTCTTAGTTGGTCGGCATCTGGCAGTCCGTCCAATGCTTTATCACTGAGGAAGGTAAGGTCCGGGAGGTTGTCGTTCAGCGCGGTCAGTCCATCGCGCAGGTGTTGCACTTCTTCATTGCTACGCTGAGCAATTTGACGCTCACGTGCCAGTAGTGATGTTTTTGCAAGTTTCTCCTGGATGCCGAGGTTTTGAAAGCCTTGAACCTGCTCCTCCAGCTTCGGCAGACGCTCCACTTCCGCTTTAAGATCGTCGTAATCACTGAGCGCCTTGGCAAGCTTTTGCTGGTTATGCTGCAAGTGCTTGTGCAGCTCGGAACTGCGTCCAGCAAAATCACTGTCCTCAGGCAGGAAGCGATCTAGTAACTGTAGGCGGCTGGTTTCGTCCTGGGCCAACTCATAAATTTCGTTTTGCCCATAAATATCAATTCCGGGCAGCAAATCTCGGGGATGTAATGTAGAAACATCACCATTGCTATCACGCACTACCGGCGGCTCGCCGAAGCGGCGTGAAACCAGATACTGCCTGCCATTTTGCGCTGAGGACACGACCTTAAGCTCAATTCGCCCTGCGGAACGGCCAAGATTCTCTTTGATCACCTCCTGATGAAGCTTCTGAGCTTGCTTACCTTTCGGGGGGATTTCCAGCGCATAACGCAGACACTCCAGAAGCGTCGATTTTCCTGTGCCACGCCCTCCAATGACGGTATTCAAATGTTCGGAAAAATCCACCTCCACGCCATCCAAATATCCACCAGAGACCCTCATGCGCAAAATTGCACCGACAGGACTTTCTGCTTGCTGAGAGTTCAGACGAATACGCGAGCCTGGGTCAAGAAAAGCAACTTTGAAGGCTGCAAAGGTAGGCCGCGTCATCTTGATCAGACAGGTTGCTCCGCTATGCTCAAGATCACCGGGCTTGGCTACGTCCTTGGCGTTGATGATTGCCATTGGCCGTTCGCGTCGGTAGCTATCGTTTTTATTGAGAATCACCTTGCGATAGAAGTCGTCCTCAACGCCTTTGAGTTCTTCAATCGAAGCAGGGATCTGTGCAGCACGAAGATTTGGTTTTTGCCAGACATGATTCTGGCGGTTTTTCAGTAACCCGCTGTCCTGTGTGCAGTGAGCTGCATATATGAAGCCGCCCAGCTCCTCTACTTTGTCAATCAAGTGCTCTGAGCTGAGCCGTGAGGGGCATACTCCGTCGGTTGGATCTAGTAGATCCAGCACTCCTAGATACCGTTCCAACTGCTGGCTGGTTGTGTCCTCTGAGAACAGGCAAACAAAGTGAGTCTTATCGTTAGAAGCGATCTCAAATCCTGGAAAAACCACGATGCTATGTGACGCCAACGTATTGCGCAGCGTATCGACACTATCAACGCTGCCGTGGTCGGCTAGTCCAATCACCTTTATGTCCAGAGCTTTGCATTTTTCCAGCAAAGCATGGTTATAGTCGGCTTCGTCCATTCCGTGATCATTGCCGCGGTATGCACCGTTGTAACTCACAGGGTTAACCTGGAGGGCGCAACGCCAAAAACGAGCATAGGTGTATTGATCCGACATACGATAGACCCCAATTTATGTCTGTTGAATGCTAATAGTCTTCAGCAATAGAGTCGCTAAACAAACTGCCAGCATCTGCTGCTGCACCGATTTTCTTCCTTACTTCAGCTTTGGTCAGGTCGAGCACGCGCAGCTTGCCCTTCACCTCTGCCACTGACTCGATACGGCGGTATGCGCTGGCGTGGTTCTCGGCATACAGTGCGAGGCCTTGCAGCTTGGGCAATGCATCGGCCAAGTGGAGCCCGTGAGGATCTACAATGTCCGCGATGACTTGGCCATCTTGCTCGGCAAAGAAGATGAAATCCGGGCGCAGGATTTTGTACTGGTCAGCTTCCTGGTAGGCGATACCCAGCGACGACTGCCCTGGCTGTTGCGGATTGCGGTACCAGGACGTGAAGTCCGGCCTGGCCGACTCAGTCTCGACAACGGTACGTTCCCAGTCATTCATGTCAGCCGGGTACTTGCCTGCTTGATCGCATAGCAAGTGACTATCCCAGACCGGGAAGACTCTCACCTTGCCGTTTTCGTTCGCCTTGGTCGCCTCATAACGGGCCTCTGGCTTAAGCAATCCTGCGTCTTGCGGCTCCGTGCTCATTTCGATGATCTGCCGATAGGATTCCCTTCGATCATCGCTAAGGGCTTTGATCTGCTCCCGATACTTTGACAACCAGGCCTTCGCCAGCTTGTCCGCCTCGGCATCGAAATAAGTCTGTGCCTCCATAACCAGGCCCAAGCCTGCAACGGTTACGCGAGCTTCAACGATGGCTTCCAGGAATGCTTCCGGATCATCATCCCGGTCGGCCTCCTGGCTGGCCAAATGGTCAACATACGAATGGGCAATCGCCGGGCTGAAAATGCGCGCTGCACGCCGATAGGCGTCGTCGATTACCGCTACGTCGGCATCTTCCCAGAACTGTTCCAGGCTGCGACCCTTGCCCAGCATGTCCGCTTTCACGGTCTTGCCGTCCACAACCAACACGGACTGCCGCTTATCCTTGATCTTGGCTGCGTTGTCGGCCTGAAACTTATCCAAGGCTGCGTGCATTTCGGCATGGGCCAGCCTGCCTGCACCAGGGATAATATCGTCGGACGCCAATTCATGGGCCAGCGCAGTCAACCTGACAGCAGGCTTGGCACCACGCTGCGGGCGTGTCTGTGACGGTAACGCCTCGAACGCGTCCCACACTGCAGGCGAGACAGCAGGGTTCGGCACCACTTCGATGTGGTCGATCAAGACGCGGCCTGGCGTTGCCGCCTCGCTGCCGGTCGTCAACTCATCGATAACCTGGTCTACAGCCTTGCGATTGAATTTTGGCAGCAAGCAGTCCACCGCATTCAAGCGGTCATTACCAGGGATACGGCGAGCCAGTGGCGAACGCACCAGACGGCCCAACAACTGTGTAATGTGGGTCTTGTCCTTGGCTGCACGGAAAGACACCATGACCTCAGCTCGCGGACAATCCCAGCCTGTGCTGATGGCATCCTTGGCAATCAACACCCGCACCCAGGTTGACTCCTCGGCTCGCTGAGGCTCGATGTAGGGCACGTCGCGGTTACCGAAGCGCTGTGTCGTGTGGTCCCCGAAAACGTGCGCCACGCTGGCAGATGGCAGCTCAGGGTAGCGTTCGAAAATGGTATCCAGCGCCCGCCCGATTTCATCGGGGTCAGGCGTGTTGGGAACCTGCAAAACCATCAACGGCACGACAATATGGGCTTCCTGCTGCTGCTTTGAGTAAGCTGCCCAGGCGGCTGTGGACTCTTTCAATTTGTCGGTTGCTCGACGTACCAGAACGGTATCGAAGTCACCGACATTGTCCGGTATATCCAGCAGGATGGCGTCTTTGATAAGGCCGGACTCTTGCACCTTGGACGCATCAACTTCCACATTGGGCAGCTTGATATGCTTGCCTGCTGACTCAATCGCCTTGTTGAATCGCTCCACCGTGGCTGAGATACCCCATACCGCTGGGATGCCGGGAACGCTGCCCACCCCATTGATGAGCCGTTGGACGATGGTACTTTTGGCGTTCTGGCTAGCTGCGGTTTGTGTGCCCATGCCCCGGTGCGCCTCATCCAGCACAAGGTAGAGCGTCAAATCTGGGTCTTCAATCGTGTTCTGTATGGTGTCCCAAATGGTGTACGCACGGAGATCGGGGCGCATGTCGGGAAACGTGCCATCGACCTTGGCTGCCATTTCCTCGGGATCATGGCCACGTACCAGAAGGCTGTTCTTGCTGAGCTTCTGAGTGTTGAGAAAGTAAATTTTCCCTGCCTGGAACTTCGGCCTGTTGAAGGTGTTTTCTACCACTACCAGGTCGGTATAGTTGATACGGTCACTGGCTTCGATGAAGCGAAAGCGTGTCTGCTCATTCAGCGATGGATCATCGCTAAACCAGATCACCACCGCGCCGGGGTCGGCATCAAAGCTGAACTCATCGTCACCATGAAACAGCGCCTCGAACGTGGCCGCAGCCATTACCGTTTTACCCGCGCCGGTTACCGCAGTAAGAGAGAATGCCGTCCTGTCGGCTTCACTGTGCCAAAGGCGACGTGCCTTGCCCAGGTTATTCAAGGAGTCGCGGACGGCGTCGCGCTGATAGTCTTTGAGCGTGAACTTCATCCGTTATTCTCCGTTGGTAAAGCTGAAGTTGGTGAGATAAGACTCGTACAGGCGCACTGGCTCAACGCCATCGGGCAACCGCTTGGCGATTGCCTGGAAGCGGCGGTCATCGTCGGTAACGATATAGGCAATGCGTACCCCATCCACCTGGGTCAGTGCCTCGATAAAGGGTGTAGCTGCATCCACGTTGTTTAGCAGTGCATAGGCATCGGCCACCGCCCAGCCATCGGCGGGCAGCTTGTCAATACGACGCCCACGCGCTCCAGCGCGCAACCACAGCAGCGGCGCAACTCGGCTGAACGCCAGGTTGTAGCTGACCGATAACGGAGTTTCATACGTCAAGGTGAAAAACTCGGCGTTCTCCTCGAAGCCATCGGCCATGGGAAACTCATCCGTGAACTTATAGTCACCCTTTATCGGTTCGCCGCCGGGTGTCTTGCCCGAAAGAGCGGCGGCAACGCGAGGTTTAGTGATGTAGTCACAGATGCCCCATTTCTCCCATTCTGCGTCGCCAGGACGCAATCCTTCTTCACGTAATCTCTTCTGTTCGTCGGCAGCGACTTCGTTATTAGTAACAGAAATGCACTGACGACGACCGCCGTCCTGTTTGTTGAGCCGCATCACGGCGTGAGCTGTGGTACCGGAGCCTGAGAAAAAATCAAGAATTACAGAATCAGGCTTGCTTGCCGTGAAAAATCGAAGAACGTCTTCAACGGCATAAAGAGCTTTCGGAAAAGGAAATCGGCGATCTGGCAGTAGCTCTTTTAGTAAATTGGTTCCACCAGTTTCTGCGTTGTGAGATGCTCTCATCCACGTGGAGGTTGGAGTTTTAAGCTTATCGGAAACATATTCAGCGATAACGCTACCGTCAGGATTTTTCCCAACTACCATTGCCCTTCCAGTTTCAATGTCTTCAATCTTTCCCGATGTGAGATACGAAATCTCCCACATCTGAGGTTTTGCTGGTGTACTGCGACCAACTCGCACGTAGCCTTTATTCTTGATGCTGCGAAGCGCAGACGGAGTAAGGCCCCAGTTCATCTCGAGTCCGGAGTCGCGAATCGGAAACACTGCGATGCAGCCTTCACGCTTGGGCGCGCTATCACGCGGGACACCATGAGGAAGGGGGTCTCCAATTTCCTCAATAATTCCATTTTGATTTACATATATAGGGTAAAACTGCGAGGTGCCTCCCTTAGGCTTTCCTCGGGCAGAGGCTGCATCGCTCCGTCGCAATGTCCTCCAAGGAACTTGGCTGCCGCCAGAAAAATCAGGATCTAGTTCCTGCCCAACACTTGAATTCCCGATCATTACAAAAAAAATGTATTCATCAGATCTTGCAAACCTTCCTGGGCGATGGCGTCCACGGGGATTCACAACAGTTGTGACCATTTCAACATCCGCCTCCAGAAACACTTGCTCTAATAGCAACCCGATCCGCAGGTACTCTTTTTCATCGATAGTGAGAATCAGCACTGAATTCGACGGATTCAACAGCTCCTTCGCCACCAACAAGCGACGCTCCATGAAGGCAAGCCACTTACTATGACGATACAAATCGTCCTTTTCGACGTAATCGTTATTGTATTTCCAGTCTTTTGCCCCACTGTTATAGGGCGGATCGATATAAATCGCGTCCACTTTGCCGCGATGGGTGTAGGTCAGCGCTTTGAGGACGTGATAATTTTCACCATTAATGACTGTATGGCATGGCATGTCCCCACCACGCTGTACCTTGCCGGTACTGACCAGGCCTGGATAGATTGTGTCGCGGAACTCGGCCACCACCACCAGGTCATCCAGCGCTATGGTTTGGGTTTCGCTCTCTTCGGCATCCATTAACTCCAAAACAGCCGACTTCTTGGCTCTTTTGATGCTCTTCACCTGCCACAGCCGCTGATCGCCCTTCTTGGTGGAGCCACGCTCCGGCAATACACGTACCTTGTCACCCTTCCTAACCGGTCGCAGCGGCAACTCAACCGCTTCCGGGCTATGACGCTCGAAGTTCAGCCCGAAGGGTAGCCGTGATGACAGCATTTTGAACTCGCGATCCAGCTCGGCCCCTAACGCCGCGTCTTTGGCTTTTGCCTTGGCAATCAAATCGGTCAGTCGTGACACTAACGGCTCCTAATTCTTTTGGTTCTGCTATTTGTGGACTGCATGGGGCTTATTCTTTCCATGGGTTGATAACCGTTACACCCGCTACATCAAAAGGGCTGGTATCCCGTGTGGCCACCGCTAAGCGATTGGCTGCCGCCGTAGCAGCAATCAAGCCATCAGCTGCAGCAGTCGCCAGCCCGGCCTTTTGAGCCTTGGCGATAAGTTCGGCGTAGGTTTGGGAGCAGGGGAGATCAAACGGAAGTACACGCCCGAGAAATAGCGGCAGTACCCGACGCTCTAGGTTCTCCAGCAAGCCGGTACGACGCTTTCCTGCCGGAAGCAGGGCAATGCCCGACCGCAGCTCTGCAACGGTGATGGCGGACAGGTAGAGGGTTTCCAAAGCCTGTGCGTCGATCCACTCGATAACACCAGGCTCTGGCTCCCGGCGCAGTGGCTCAGAGATGACGTTGGTGTCTAGCAGGATCATTCGAAGTTCACCGGCTTGGCTGGCGTCTTGTCTCGGACTTGCTCAAACACGGCAAACTCGTTGTCGGACAGCGTGGCCTGCTTGCCTATGTCGGCCAGCAGAGAGCCCAGCTTAAGCCGCCCCTCGGGCGCTACAGCAGCCTCCAGGATCTCGCGTACCTCAGCCTCCATACTGTGCCCTTGCAGAGCTGCACGGACGCGCAAGGCGCGGTGTACCTCATCAGGTAGGTTGCGAACAGTCAGCATGGCCATCGCAGCAGTCTCCAGTGCCTTCAATGCAGTCAATGTATTAGACTGCATGCATCATGGCAACCTTGGCGGGGTGGCCCCCGCCTTTCAGACTATATGGCCCAGATTGTTGATCAGAACTCGTTGAGGTTGATAAGTCTCTGATGATTGATGAGCCTCGTTGGCTTGTAAAGATATTAGATAATATGGAATGAGTTAACAGTTCCTATTTCTCCTTGTTAACAAAGTCGTTCACTTCGTCGTGCTTTGAATCGGGAGCCTCCGAACCGGCCCCACTGCTGCCGGAATCGGTCGGAGCTTCACTGGTGTTCTGTGAGGCCCCTTGGTCCCGGATGGCCGAGGCGATTTTGCCGCCTGCGGTGTTGGACAGGGACTCACGGACACTTTCCATGCGGCTGCTGATCCCCTCTTTCGCGGCCTTGGCGGTGCCTTTACCCAGGTTGGCCGCAACATCGCTCATATAGTTGGCCCCGGTGTTCATAGCCGCAGCAAAGCTAGGTGTCTTGCTGCCGCCGCTTCCAGCACCAACAGGGGCGTTTTTGAAGGCTCCTTGTCCTGATGACATGTTGGTATTTGCTTGCTTGAAGGCCGCATTCAGGGCTGAAGCACCGCCAAAGGCCTGTTTTGCACCGGCCATTGCTGCCGCGCCGCCTGTTGCAACGGCAGCCCCACCAAGTGCCACGGCGCCCATGGCAGCGCCGGCACCGAAGCCTCCCGGTCCACTGATGCTGGAACCATTGATGATACCGGCCACCATCTGGGGGACTTTGCTGACCAATAGCATCAAGATGGCTGAAACGACGGCAACGACAGTAAGCTCTTTTAAATGGATTCCGTCAGAAAGATTTTGGTAGTAATCATTTAGGATGCTATTTCCTATACCAATGATCAGCACCATGGTCATGATGCTGGCTGCGACACCCAAGACAGTTTTGAAGTAGTTGATGGCAATGTCGCTTGTCCACCGTGAGCCTCCAAAGCCCAGGAAGAAGACGCCGGCATACAGGAGAATCCAGGAGCTGCAGAGCAAGATAATCATGTTGGCCGCAATAAGGCACATCATCGCAATGATCACCAGGCCCAGTATTAGTGCGCAGAGGGTTTCCCCCATACTCCAGATGCTACTGTCGTCTATAATCCGGAAAAATATCTCAAAGCCGATATCCATTACGTTTCCGGGCCTGAATTCTGGGCCTAATCCGCTAGCAGTGCCTCCCACTTGTTGAAGGCTGAGGATAATATCACCCGCCATATCCGGGCCGTTGAGAAGTAACCAGTAGTAGAAGCCAACATAGACAGTGAACCGAATAAATTCAGCGAAGAATTCCCCTATGTCTGCCTGGCGTAAGGCCATAAATCCGAAGGTGAAGATCATGGAGATGGCGACCAGACACCAGAAAAGCCAGCTTGCCCGGTCCGTGATAACGGAGGCCCAGGTGCCAGCGTTGTCTCGGAAGGCCCTCATTATCTGCTCCGACACATCAGAGTTGTCGATTGCAGCTTGAGCCCCGCTACTGGCCATGAGAAGCATGGTGGATGCCATGATTCGCAGTTGCCAGCCGTTAATCCTTTCCCAAATGCTCATGGTCGCCTTATTCCTATTTCTGATTACTTAACGGTGAATCCCTCGCCAGAGCTTTTCTTAAAGGTACCTCGCCGCAGGCATTTGCTAGAAAACTCTTGTTGCATTGCTCTGCTATCTAGCTTTTTGATGTTTTCCGGCTTGCAATTCGTGTCGTTCACTTCGGGCATCTTTTCCTCGAAACATCCAGAGAGAAAGATAGCCAAAGAGGCTGTCGCCACCAGAGGTAGGTTTTTGGCTGATTCCATTGTTGCTCCTTAATGTTGGTTTTTCTTACGGCTTCATTTGACGGTGAATCCTTCACCGCTACTTTCTTTGAACTCGCCTTTTCTGAGGTTTTCTGAACTGGCTTTCTGCAGAGCCTCGCGGCTGTTCTCGGCCTGCATACGGGCAACCAGGGCTTGGTTTTGCTGGGCCATCAGGGAGCGAATCTGCAGAAGCTGGGCTGACTGCTGACTGGCAAACTGATTGGCGTATTCCAGGGCAGCCAAACGGCCCGCAGGATTTTGCGCCTGGTTCTGGAGCTGACGCAGCCGCTGGGCATCTTGCTCTAGCTGATCCTGCTGCATCTGAACGCCCACCAGGGCCTTGTCATTGGCTGCTTTCTGGGTGGTGGTGCCGGCGGCGTACAGATCGTCATAAGTGCCCCGGCAACCGTCTTCCTGGAAGCAGTTGATGTTGCGGTATTCGCCCAGGTCGCCGCCGAACTTGTCCAGCCAGGCATTCAAACTGCCAGCCTGCTGGGAATACACCTTGATGGCATCGGTCGCGTTAATGAGCTGGGTAATGGTGGAATCGGTCTGATCCCATAGATACCCATTCACGCCCGTGGTGTTCTTGATCTGGTCTTCAAACTGCAGCAACTGCGTCCGGTACTCCTCGATCTGCTTTGACGTTTGGGCCATATTCTCAATCGAGGACAACGTGGTTTGAATGATGTTGGTCACGTCGATGGTGGCGATTCCAGCATTGGCAGAATTGAATGAGAACAAGATGAGAAGAGATGCAATAAAAGTTTTATTCATGGTTGCACCGATTTTAATCAGAATGTCGGGATGCTATCAGAAATGGTGGTGATGTTTCTTTGAGGTTATGCACGGTATTAGGGTTATTCCGAAATGGTTAATTTTAGCCGCTAAAGTTTAGCGTAGGGTTATTCGCTTTTGTTTAGCTTTATGACGCCTATTCGGATCGGAATTCAGCATGACATTTTGTGAATGGATGTCGGTGAAGTTTACATCCATGGAATTTTCGCCTGCTATTTTTGCTATTCGAGAACGAAATGCAGGGTCACTTGATAATTCGAGCTTATTTCCATACTTGGTCTTGGCTAGAGAAAGCGTCGCAATAAGCGTTTCCTCCTTTGGCTGCGACGGCAATATCAACTTCTCGCCATCGTCACGCACAGCTTGTTCATGAAGCTGGTAAATAATGGTGCCCTTCCTAGTAACGTCGTCAGCTCTGATTTCTGACGTCTGATTGTCTTTTTTGTGCTGAGGCTGGCCGATACTATTACCCTTAGATGGCTTGGATCGATGTGACCTCAGTACTCGCAGAGCCTTATCGTTACCCTGTTTTGCCTGCTTTCTTAGCCAGTCATTCCAGCTTGGAAGGAGGTGTTGGTTATTGATTTTATTCCGCTCTCTAGCGTATTCCTCGCGGATGCGCTTGATCTCGTTTTGAAGGGAGCGGTTGATCCGCATATAGACCAGGCGTTTTGCTGTTCGCCCTCTAGCCAAAGTTCTGAGTGCCTGGCGCTTCAAGTTGGCAGAACGTCTGGCAGCGGTAATTAACTTTTCCCTTTTGTTAATGGCCCCTTTGATGGCTTGGCTTTGTAAGGCTCGCCCTTCCGATTTGGCTTTAGTGTATTCGGCGAACAATTCTGCTGAATGTGGGTCCCGATGGACTGGCTCGCCTCGATACTTAACCTCTGGTTCCGGGGCTTGCCCTTCAATGGCGCGGTAGCAGCCAAGCCTTTTCTCAAGCTTAGCTTTTGAGAAATAACGACTGACGGTGCTGGCTTTCAGAGCTATCCCTGATCCCGATTTAAATACCAGGCCCGCCCCTTGCGGTACTAGCTTTATATCGTATTTCGCTATGGCTTCATGGAGCTGCTGCCAGGTTTCTGCATCCTTCACCGCTTCCGCACAGTACTTGCAAACCCAGCTCAAGAGGCTTTCCCGACCGCTCATGTTCTCCATATCTTGTGCTCGTCCCTCAGCCATCGTGCACTTTTTTTTGTGATTATCGCGCTGCAGGTTGTGTTTTTTCTCTAGCTCCAAGCATAGGTTGTCCCGAGTCCTGTAGTCGCGATATGGCTCATGCATGGTCAGGCGAACGGGATGAATTTTGTTGATCGCAAGGTGGATATGAAAATTATCTGTGTCTTGGTGGGCGACACTGATGCGCTGGTGCTCACCATAGCCCAGTGCGTTACACATATCGGTTTCTATGTTCTTCAAGACCTCTGCTTTTGGAGACTCTCCCTCGGGGAAGGAAATAATCAGGTGGTAGGTTTTATCACCTGTAGCTCTTTGGTTAAGGCTCTGAGTGGTCTCAATCTCCAGGGCTGCCCACTCCGGGGTTTCTGAGCGGCAGTTAGTGATCGAGATGGAACCGACCCTGAATTCCTTGCCCTGGGAATTGAGCAAATAGTTGGTCAGCCTGCTGAAGCTGCTCTTGCCGCCGTGGTTCATGGTGACCCGTTTGCTGATCATGAGAACTTTAGCCGCTAAAATTTTAGCGCGGAGGCTTTTTGGTAGAGCAGGGCCTGAATGGCTTTCGTATCCCTAAGAGCAGCCAGAATGACGCTTTCGAGTCTGGCTGAGCTGTGCCCCTCTAGTTCCAGCTTCTCGTCATTGGTGAGCCACATTTTCAGCAGGCCGCCAATTCGGCCTAAATCGGCATTGATCTTCACCAGCTCCATTACTGCTTCCTTGTCAGCTATGCCCGTTACTGGCGTACCCATTCCGACATTTCGTAAATAGGCGGAAGCGCTAAGGCCCGCGGACTTTGCCTTATTCACAATGTCACCTTTTTCATCAGGCAACACCCATACCTTAATGGGTGTGGTGCCTTTTCGAGTTGGCGATCCAGTCATCATTATCTCTTTCGGCGGTAGCCTTTGCCTCGCAGAGCAGGACCCGTTGAGCACTTGTGCGAATAAGGATTGTGAAGTGGTTCGCCGGGCTTGTCCCGGTGGGCCTACTTCACCTGTCCTGCCCTAATAAAAAACACTTTTAAAACGATTTATGATGCGATCCTATCGCATTTTGTTTGCTTTTTTAAAGCCGAAATAAGAGATTTTTTATTGGCTTAGTAATTTGGCGAAAGAGGGAGTAATTAATGATGCTGAAAATCGCTGTAAAAGCATTTGGAAGGGTAGAAATAGCGGTAGATAAGCAGAGTAAAAGCGTTTTGGCAGCGTTTCTGGCGAGGTCATCCTTGTAGGCTTATTTGAGTTTGGTTTTTCTTTCACGCTGTTTTCGCAACTTGTTCTTGGCCCAAAGCCCATCCCTCTGCATCTCTCGTCGCAAATCTTCAATTTCTTCTTGTGTCAGTTTTCTGGGGCATTGATCTGATCCTGATGCTGAATTTGACGTCATGTCTTGCTCCTTTCGTCCAGTGTTAAAAAAACCTTTAGCCGCTAAAGGCCGCCCCCAGTGCTATCAGTATCGCTCTGTATTCATACTAGAAGGGCTATTTGTCTTTGTTGCCTTTCCGAAGCCGCAGCCTTTCTTGCATCCTTTTGAGGTCGTGTTTTTCCTCTTTTCGAAATGCTTCGATTTCCTGCTCGGTGAGCCGCTTGGCCAAAGATCAGAGTGGGGTGTTCTATCGTTCATTTCCCCTCCGTTGTCACTTGTGGATGATTATACTTTAGCCGCTAAATTGACGGTGGTTATCATGGGCAAAGGACTAAGACTGTTTGTCGTTTTTCCGGGCCTTGCGAAGGCGAAGCTGCTCTAGCCCCCATTCTATGTCCCGCTTAGTCTCTTCCCGAAGTTCCTGGATTTCCTGTTCGGTAAGCCGTCTAGGTCCATGGTCAGGACGATATGGTGGTCTGTCGTTCATTTTTCCCTCCGCTACAGTGGTGCTTGGCAGCACTCATTTTAGCCGCTAAAGGTGGGAATGTGTCAGCTGCGCTGACGGTCTGACGCCAGGATTGGAGCAATTTCGGGATTCCCTTGGTTGTCTTTCAAGCACGCCGAACGTTAGTCATCCTGGCAGCTTTTGTGATTACTAGTCTTCCGGAAAGCACTTACGTGTGAATGGCAGAAGCTGGTGTGGACGCTCGTGTTGATTTATGCGTTGACGGGTTGTCCACATTTTCAGTCGTACCACTACAGGTAAGATCTTTTTATATAGGAAAGACGTACAGGCAAGTACAGGGCAACCGCTGAAACCTGCACTGCTACTGGACTCAGGGGGGATGGGTGAGAGTGAATATGCGCAGGAATGAGAGTGAATATGCGCATGATGAGAGTAAACATGCGCAGCTGTCCGCCCAAAAATGAGAGTAAACATGCGTGTATAACTTTTCGTGTCCACAGGGTTATCTACACGGGCTTCTTATCCCCGGAGAGATGGCTGCTTGCGGCTCACCTGCGGGGCGCAGGGTTTCAACAGCAATCCCTTCTTTGTTGGTGTGGCGTTCAGTCCCGGCCAGACGGTCTTAACTTTGGTTAACCCTTCCCGAAAATTACTTTTAAAATCTTGCAGGCCTCGGGTCGTGTCTGGGTAGCCTGTTCCAAACTGGGCCTTCAAATCGGGCCAGTGAATGCAGGTTTCCCGTTTCAGGTAACTAACCCGATGGGTGGCCCAGAAATATACATCTAGTCCCATAGGGGAGCGTTTAATAAAGCGAATAAGCCGCATATCAAGTGGCACCGGTTTTTTTGTAACCATATCAAAGAACTTGGGCGACAATTCGACCCATGAATTAAATGACAGGTCTTGCTCTGGCTTATTTTTCGTGCTCCACCAAATACATGATTCGTTGGATACTCGCCCCCCTGTATCTCTCTCTACCATATACTCGGTGTCTTCGCTGCACTCTATGTAAGTTACGCTGATGGTGGTTTTGAATAACCGATTCATCTGTTCACGAAAAGGGTTTATCGACCCGTTTTCACCTCCTGATACTTTCAGCCCCAAATTTAACATGAATCGGCGCAAGGAAGGGCCTAGATCAAGCGTACGGGCCTCCTGTTCGCTGATATACCCCCTATCCAGCCGAGATTTGTTCCTGGATGCCTGAGTGGTAATCCAGATCAAGATCAAGCGGGCATAGCATCCAAAGGGCAGGCCTACCGATGACGGGGCAAGCATGGTGAGTGTTAGGTTTCCATTGGTTCGTACCCATTCGTTCGACTTAGGTTCGCTATGAGGGATTGTGGCTTGGATAAGCAGCCTGGAGGTAAAGCACAACTCACCAGCCTCCTGAGCACTTTTCTCTTGGATGGATACTAGCTGCTGAATTTCCCTTTGTATGTCGTATCTCTTTCCCCCACTTTTTTTGGGCTTTGACTGGTCTTTCCCTGTGTTCATGATTCGTCAATAAGCTCTGCAACATCGCTAGCTTTAAAGTAAACGCGGCGACCAACCTTCCTTTTTGCGGAGTTCCATTTGTTGGCAAATTCTGATTGACTGCGTAACGAAATTCTTAGTCCGTCAGGGCTTCGCTTTAGCAGATCTGATAAGTCGGTAAGTGATAACAGAGGTCCGTAACGTTTTAAAAGCTGCTCTTCTGTGGTCATATTTTGCCCCTTGGTTGTTTCGCCAAAAACGTGATAATTTCGCTTGGCTTATCTAGGCATCATTAAAACCAGGGAGAGGAAATGCACAAAGACGCAAAAAATATGGATTACGTGTCAATTGATCCTGAAAAAGAGAAGAGGGTGGGGCGGCCTTCCAGAAGCGATGCAGATAGAATGAAAACCATCGCCTGGTATCACGCCTTGGCTAATGGGCGTAGGCCTGTTGAGATGATCAATTGGCTTCCATTCAGTGATGTTGATCCGAGAACAATATATCGATACCGGAAAGGTGAAATCCCGCCCCGTAGGGATTTTTTGAACTCTCGTTCCGAGGAGTTTGTCTACGCCAAGTCTGTTTATGAAGTAGGGCCTTTGCAGGTCCCACTTTGGGATGCTTTGTGGGGAGCTATTAGCTCAAAAGATATTTCTTTGGCTAATCAGCTTATGCCTGGTGCTCAGTGGCCGTCCGATATGTTGAGTGAGTTTTTCTTTGATGATGGCGACCTAGCAAAAATTTCTGATTTCAGGGCTATGTATCGATTAGGGAAAGAAAGATCATCCGCGTCTGATTTTGAATGTTTTGTCGGTGCTATTCGAGTAACCCGGGCATGGGGGGAGATGGCGTCTAAGAACAAATCAATCTTTCACTTGCTCCTAAACGGTACTATGGCTTTCCCTGGTGCTGTAGCTGCTATGGAGCAGTTCGGTTTGCGCGAACCTGTTAGGAAATGGATTTCAGACTATTTGGGAGTTGGAGACTCGGCTGAGCGGGGAAGCCAAAGTGATTGCCCCTCTTTCAGTAATGAAAGAGAGTTGGCTTATCAATGTGAGAAAGCTGAAGGGCAGAGAATTCAAGTCGGTGATGGTCTGCGCAGGGCTCTTTTTACGCTCTAGCTGATGAAAGAAGAACGAGGTTCAGCTTTATAAGGGCGGCCTGGACTTTGCTTTAATGTCTCGGCTTTTCGCTTAAGCGTCATCGTGTTGGTTCCTGATAGAGGCAAGCATCTCTACTTTTTGCTCCGCTGAATATTTCTGCGGCTTTCGATGAAATCCAGCTCATCAACCAGATCTTCCGCTCTCAGGTGAGTATATCTTTTTAGCATTTGCATGGACTTGTGTCCGCTGATAGCAGCGACTTGCTGATCGCTGAGCCCACCTTCTACTAGCCGGCTTACTGCTTCATGGCGCAGGTCATGGAAGTGCAGTTCTTTCAGTCCGGTGCGTTCCTTCGCCTTTAGCCAGGGTTTGTTGAAGTTATAGGGTCTACGTTGTCCGTCCCTGCCTGGCTCACCAAAGAATACTAGATCTGTATCTATGGGGCGGATGGGGTTGTCTAGGGCCTCCTGCAGTATTGCTGTCGCTGTGCTTGAGAGTGGTACGGTTCGCGGTGCGGTGTTCTTGGTCTCAAGGAGGCGCACAACCCGCCGTTTAAG
>Ga0208203_1000162_pt1 | contig 32928 bp, 30 predicted proteins | sample DeeseametaMP2914_FD_184167 | JGI IMG/M metagenome (GOLD analysis project Ga0208203, IMG submission 184167) | Marine microbial communities from the Deep Atlantic Ocean - MP2914 (SPAdes) | ecosystem: Environmental > Aquatic > Marine > Oceanic | place: West of Santa Cruz de la Palma, Atlantic Ocean...
CGGAGTTGGGTGCCAACCGCGCCATTTGGTTTGATTCTAACCCAGCGTTTGATGATGAAATTCGCCAGAGATTTGGAGAGGCTAACCAACAAGCGGCTTCTGGTCAGCTGGACTCTATGATGCAAGACCAACGCGGATCATTGGCGTTAATTATTTTACTGGATCAGTTTTCTCGTAATATTTATCGCGGGAAAGCGGAAGCTTTTTCAAGTGATGCAAAAGCGAGACTTGTTGCCGAAAATGCACTAAACAATAACTTTGATAAGGAACTGTTAACGGTGCAACGTAAGTTTATGTACTTACCCTTTGAGCACGCTGAAGACCTTGCGTTACAAGATCGAAGCGTTGAATTGTTCGTAAAGCTCGGTGATAGCAACTCAACCAGTCACGCCCTGTGTCATCGTGATCAAATTATTCGCTTTGGTCGTTTCCCCGACCGCAATAAAGCCTTAGGAAGGAAAAGTACTTTGGCAGAACAGAGGTTTTTGGAAAAGCCCTTTTGCTAATGAGGCTTGAATGATTTTAAACCTTGAGCATTAACGTCTACTCTTAATACTTCAAGATGAGGCCTATGCTTTCGCCATTCCCATGTGCCGTCTATAAGATGAATATTAGTAAGGCCAAACTTCTTCATGTCACCTATAGAGTAGTCATAACCTAAAGTTTCGTTAAAATAATGATACAGGAAATTCCAAAATGTCACTTTCAACTCTTTATGACCGTACTCACCTAGCATAGGGTGTACATTTATCTTTTGATAAAACCTGCTTTCTGCTGTTCTAAAAAGAACGGCGAACTCTTCTTTGGCTTCGACTAATTCATTCATGTCTTCTTGGTATGAATTACCATGCCAGATTAAAGCTGAATCTTTTCGTAAATACTTTTCTTTCCCAGCTGGGAAGACATAGTTAGCACATGAAGAAGCACAACCTTTACCAACTATAACGTCTAGTTGGTTATTGAAAACCCAGTTTCCTAATCTGATGCCTTCCATGACATCTCCACCGTTACTTGTGATTTCAAGTGTTGCTGGCTTATTTGGAAGTGATTTATATAGCCCAAAAATACGTTTGTTGGCGTCTTGATTGATCCCACCATCATAATGAAGGACATTGTTGTCCCCTAAAAAGACTTTTGTTTCAGTTTTAGTCGCTTCAGTATTACTAAGCGTCGAGCAACTCGATAAAAAAAGAGCCGTAGCGATGATTAATATTCTATTCAACATTTGATACATCCTTGTAGTGAGATTAGGCGGTAAAGTAGTGCTCCGCTACAGAGTCACCGTCAATAGTCAGATAATGTCCTTGTTCGCCCCAGTCGCTGAGGACAATGCGCTGGCAGTGCTTGCCATCCACTTCAATATCGTGGAAGTCTGGACGGTGGGTGTGTCCATGGATTAATACTTGCGCGTTATTCTTTTGTAATACTTCTTCAACCGCTTGCGGGTGTACGTCAGTAATAGCGCTGGCTTTGTTTTCTTGAGCTTGACGGCTTTTAGCACGTAAATCAGCAGCAATCCCGCGGCGTACTTCTAATGGTTGGGATAGAAGTTGTTGCTGCCACTGTTCTGAGCGCACCATTTCACGAAACTGCATATACTCTTTGTCATCCCAACACAGGCTATCGCCATGCATCATGATGGCTTGTTTGTCACCAAGTTGGATAGGGTGTACCTCAGGTAACAGCTCGCCACCTGTTTTCTCAGCGAATGTATCGCCTAACAAGAAGTCACGATTGCCGTGTTGAAAATACAGCTTTTTGCCGCTATCAGCGTAGGCCTTAAAGAGTGCCACCGTTGACTCAACAAATGCAGAGTCATCATCGTCGCCAATCCAGCTTTCGTACAAATCACCGAGTACGTAAAGCTGATCCGATTGCGGGGCGATTTCCTGCATGAAATGCTCAAAGAGCGCCGTTAAATCTGGGCGCTCTTCGCAAAGGTGTAGGTCTGAAATTACTAACGTCATAATTAGCCGTTAATCTCAGCTTTCTCGATGAGTACAGTTTCAGTTGGCACGTCTTGGTGCATGCTGTAGCTACCTGTTGGTACTGCTTTTATCGTATCCACCACATCCATACCTTCAGTGACTTTACCAAAAACGCAGTATCCCCAACCATTCATTGACTCGTTTTTAAAGTTCAAGAAATCATTGTCATTGATGTTGATAAAGAACTGGCAAGAAGCTGAATGCGGCTCCATGGTACGTGCCATAGCGACAGTGCCCACTTCATTAGCTAAACCATTATTCGCTTCGTTAGCAATTGGCTCTTTAGTCTCTTTCTGCTCCATATCCGCAGTAAAGCCACCACCTTGAATCATGAAGTTAGGAATCACGCGGTGAAAAATCGTACCGTCATAATGGCCTTCTTCAACATAACTCAAGAAATTCTTAACTGTCTCAGGAGCTTTGTCTTGATATAGCTCAAGAGTGATGTCGCCGTGGTTGGTGGTGAACGTGACTGTAGGATTGCTCATGGGGATTTCCTCAAAATTAGTGATTTAGCCTTGTTTAAGCTAGCCTGTACGTAACTTGAACGCTACAATGCTAGGCTGTTTGGCGCATATGATACTTATTTTAGTATTAAATTGCGATTTTAGCGAAAAATAGTCGACATTTTTAAGTCAAAAGAGAAGTGAGCATGTTACAGATTTTCAATAACTTAACCCGTCAAAAAGAACCTTTTAAGCCATTAGAAGAAGGCAAGGTATCCATGTATGTGTGTGGTGTGACGGTTTATGATCTGTGTCATATTGGGCATGCGCGCACGTACGCAGCTTTTGACGTGATTAATCGCTATCTAAAGTTTAAAGGTTATGACGTCAACTATGTCCGCAACATTACGGATATTGATGACAAGATCATTAATCGTGCTAATGAAACTGGCCAAGCGTTTGAGGATGTGACGGAAAAGTTCATTGGCGAAATGTATCAAGACTTTGATGCGATTGGCTTGCAACGACCAGACGTTGAGCCTCGTGCTACCGCCACCATGGCTGAAATTATCGAGATGAACCAAACGCTAATTGAAAAAGGTGCGGCGTATGCCACTGAAGATGGTGATGTCTATTTTCATGTTCCAGCCTACGATGATTACGGCAAATTAAGCCGCCAAGATCTAACACAGCTAAACGCCGGCGAGCGTATTGACGTTCGCGACTCGAAAAAAGATCCGATGGATTTTGCGCTGTGGAAGTCGGCAAAGCCGGGCGAGCCATCGTGGGACTCACCGTGGGGTAAAGGTCGTCCTGGCTGGCATATCGAATGTTCAGCCATGAGCAAAAAGTCCTTAGGCGAAACTTTTGATATTCATGGTGGTGGTTCGGATTTACAGTTCCCGCACCATGAAAATGAAATCGCGCAGTCAGAATGCGCCAATGGTTGCACCTTTGCCAATACTTGGATTCACACTGGCATGGTGCAGGTCGATAAAGAGAAAATGTCTAAATCATTGGGCAACTTTTTCACCATTCGCGATGTACTAAAACAGTACCGTGCGGAATCAGTGCGCTATTTCTTAATGAGCGGGCATTACCGTAGCCAACTAAGTTATACGCAGGCTAATCTTGAGTCGGCTGATGCTAGTTTGGAGCGTCTATATACCGCATTGCGTGGTGTGGACCTGTCTGCTGCAACTGACACGTCTTATGACATCATGGAAAAGGCGCAAGAGAACTTCATGAAAGCAATGGATGATGACTTTAATGTGCCAGAAGCCATGCCGGTATTATTCGATTTAGCCAAAGAAGTGAATCGTTTGAAAGCTGATGACATGGTTAAAGCTGCTACTATCGCGGTAAAGCTTAAAGAGTTAGCTGGCGTGCTGAGCTTGTTACAGCAGGAATCAGAAGAATTCTTAAAATCGGGTGCTGGGGAAAGCGACGTGTCTGACGAAGATATTGATGCTTTGATTCAGGAGCGTTTACAAGCCCGTGCAGATAAAAACTGGGCGCTTGCCGATAAAATTCGCGACCAGCTTTCAGCCTTGAGTATTGAGCTTGAAGATGGTGCGGGTGGCACTAGCTGGCGTCGGAAGTAGTCGTGACTAACTTATTGTCATTCCGTACCACGATACGGAATCTAGGTTTTAATTTCTGGATACCGCGGTTAAACCGCGGTATGACAAAATGGTGAAGAAATCACCGCCTCAAATCATTAAACACCGATAACTCCCAATTTCTTAAACCAACCACTAGACTGGTGCCTTTTTTATTCGCCAAGTTAATACTTTTGTCTGTTCGAAGCTGTTGGCGATAAGCTGTGCCGAGTTCTTCGATCAGTGTTTGGATCTTTTTGTTGGAGTCATCGCTGAGCATGCCAGAAATGAAGAGGATTTTTTCCGTAGGCTGATCAAAGCGTGAGTTAAAAAACTCACTCTGGATATGTTCGGCGAAGAACTGACGTACTGGCCCGTCGCTTTGCCATTTAAAATGTGGGCTGACGCGTTTTCGTATCCGGTTGTTGGGTAACAGCTCTATAAAGTGAATCCGATCGAGTCGTGCAAGGTATTGAACGAGCTGATGTTCCGTCAGGTCATACTTCGATAGCATTTCTTCAAAGGTCCAGTCAGATAAGCATAGCTGAGCAACCAGCAGTAACTTGTAATCTGTGATGAGTTCCTTTTCTTGAGCTAGAGTAAGTTCTGAAATTTTATGCTGCTGATTCTGTGCGCTTTGGGCAAGGTGCAAAATATCCATGTGAAGTAGGTTGCAGATTGCTTCTAAACGTTCCAACGATAGTTTGTTTTGTGAAAACATGCGTTTAACGTTAGCTTCGCTCATGGATAAGTGTTTGGCTAAATCCTTATAAGTGATGTTTTGACTGCGGAGGAGTTGTTTTAGTGTTTCAATTAGTTGTGTTGTTTGCTGGCTCATGGTTTAAACTCATCGAAAGTATAGTAATACGATACCTTTGGCGTATCCTTTGGAGACTATAGCATAAAAGGTGGCCTTTTGATCGTCTTTATGGGAATTTAGCACTATCGAAGCTTAACAAGATGTGTAAAACAAGCTCAAGCAAGAGCTCATAGGATTCAACATGATTTCAGTCTACCAACTCAAGCCTAAATTCCAGCAGCTTTTACGTCCGCTAACTAATAGTTTAGCGAAAGCTGGTATCACCGCGAATCAAGTCACGGTGTTTGCGATGTTACTAAGTATCGCCACCGGTGGTGTGATTTTATGGCAGCAATCACTTCCGTGGTTTTATCTGCTCTCTGTAGTTTTATTCTTACGCATGGCGTTGAATGCTATTGATGGCATGTTAGCGCGTGAGCACAACCAAAAGTCTAAGCTCGGCGCTTATCTTAATGAGTTAGGCGACGTAGTGTCAGATGTGGCGCTATTGTTACCGCTGTTTATATTGCCAAGCGTTTCACCATGGTTAATAGGGGCATTTATCTTCATGGCGATGTTGGTCGAGTTTGTTGGTGTTGTCGCGCCAATGGTCGGTAAAGAACGTCAGTATCAAGGGCCAATGGGGAAAAGCGATCGAGCGTTAGTATTGGGGCTATTAGGGATTATCTTGCCTTTATGGCCAATAGTTGTTGAGTATTTGGATTATGGATTGGTTGTTTTAGTGGCTTTGTCAGTGTTCACAATGGTGAACCGAATCAAAGCAGCACTTTAATAACGACAAGAATATTAAGGAGAAAACCATGTTTTTTGATTTTGAAAGTATGCGAACCGTGACTCAAGTCTTTATGTTTTTACTGGCGGGGCTATCGATCGCGTCTATTATTGGCTGGGGACTATCGGTCACAAATAAAGAAAAAGATTACACCGAACTGAAGCAACGCATTAACTCATGGTGGATCATGATTGGTATTTTCGGCCTAGCGTTGGTCATGGGTCCATTAGTTACCGTGTTACTGTTTGCGATGCTCAGTTTTATTGCACTAAAAGAATACTTCTCGATGACGCCGACGCGTTTAGTCGATAGAAAAGTATTGTTCTGGGCCTACCTAACGATTCCAATTCAGTATTACTGGATTGCGACGGGCTGGTACGGCATGTTTATTATCTTTATTCCTGTTTATGCCTTTCTGTTCATTCCTTTTCGAATGGTACTGGCAGGGGAAACGAAAAACTATTTACGCGCAGTAGGTAATATTCACTGGGGCTTAATGCTGACGGTATTTACGCTTAGTCACTTGGCTTATTTAGTGATGCTTCCGAGCGAAGGCGAATATCAGTCTTTGACTATGTCAGGTGACGGCGCAGCGTTATTGCTTTACTTGGTAATGCTGACTCAGCTTAACGATGTGGCGCAATATGTGTGGGGCAAGATCTTAGGCACAACGCCAATTGCACCAACTATTAGCCCTAACAAAACTCGCGAAGGTTTAATCGGTGGCGTCATTACCACTGGTGTTTTAGCCATGATTTTAGCGGGCTTATTAACGCCAATGATTTGGTGGCAGGGATTGTTAGTGGGTCTAGGGATTGGTATCGCAGGCTTTATTGGCGACGTTTCATTGTCAGCGATTAAGCGTGATATTGGTATTAAAGATTCAGGTCAGTTAATTCCAGGTCATGGTGGTATCTTAGACCGTTTGGATAGCCTGACGTTTACCGCGCCGTTGTTTTTCCACGTAATGCGTTATTTCTACTTCTAAGAAGGGAGCTAATATGAAGTATATTAATTTAGCACTACGTTGGTTGTTCTTCGCCTTAATTATTAAGCCAATTGTTAAAATTGTCATTGGACTGCGCTATCAAAACACGCCCATTCTGCCGAAGGATGGGCCAGCACTTTTGATTGCCAATCATAATAGCCATTTAGACACTATGGTTTTGATCTCGCTACTTCCGCTGAAGATACTACATAAAGTACAGCCAGTGGCGGCGGCAGACTACTTCTTGAAGAATAAATTTCTGGGTTGGTTTGCACTAAATATTATCGGCATCTTACCCATCGAGCGTCAGGGTAAAGATAAAACCGCTAACCCAATTGAGCAGTGCGCAAAAGCATTGGATAACGGCAAGATCTTGATTTTCTTCCCAGAAGGATCGCGTGGTGAGCCTGAGAAAATGACCGACTTGAAATATGGGGTGGTCAAACTGGCTGAGCGTTGCCCAAAAGTGCCACTTTATCCAATTTATATGCACGGCTTAGGCAAGACTTTGCCCAAAGGTGATGCCTTGTTTGTGCCTTTTTTCTGTGATGTCGTGTTTTCAGAGCCGATGACCTATGACGTCAGTGGCGAGAATTTTTACGATAACGTGAAGGAACGATTTGGGGAGCTGCAAGATTCGATCAAGCTACCTAAGTGGGATTAGCCATGAAATGCCGCACTAGTAAGTTCCTGTCCAGCGGGTGGGGGTTCGCAGAGGCAACGCTATTCTTCATCTTGCCGGATTTGTTACTCAGTTATTTTGCGCTTGATAAAAAGGTGAAGCTGTTACCGCTGATACTGTGGGCACTGCTTGGTGCTGTCGCTGGTGGTGTTGTGATGTATTACTGGGGATTCATGTCTCCTATGATTGCTTGGAGTTGGGTCGAATCTGTACCGGCGATTGATATTGAACTTATGAATAGAGTAGAAGAGCAACTTAAACAACTCGGTGTGGTTTCAGTGATTTTAGGTCCGTTCCAAGGATTACCCTACAAGACATACGCGGTACAAGCATCAAGTGCGGATATTGGTATTCTTGTTTTCGTTATAACCTCTTGTGTGGCGAGACTGTTTAGGTTTTTATTGATTGCTTACATAGCAAGAGGGATCAGCCTGCTGTTAATGGCTTATTTTAAAATAACAAGAAGGGGGATGGTGTTGGTATGGGCTAGTGTGTGGTTAGCTGTGTTTACACTTTATTTTTTACACTTTCCATCTTAAGGGGCGAGAGAAGTGAAATCCAAGGTGCATCTTTTCAGACACACCTGGATGGAATCTTTACTTGATGGATCCCTTAAAGAATTAAAGCTAACAAGGCACAAATCGCTAATGCCAACCCTAGAGGAATCTGGATAGAAGTCAGTTTTTTCGCGGCTTGAGCGCCTTTTTCTTGAGCGGCTTCATTTTTGGATAATAGTTTTTCTGAGAGCAGTCCGTAAGAAAGAATAAAGCCCACCAAAATCATCAGAATTTGCATGATTAGACTAAATAATCCAGCCGAATATTTCATCATTGCACCAAGGTGCGCCAAGCTATGGAATAGGAAGTAATAGAGCCCTAAAACCAACAGGATAACACCAATGATGCCCTGATAAGGCGCTAGCTTCTTTAAAGCTTGTCCTGCATCTTGAGATTTTCGTGCGATAAGACTGGAAGCAGCCAGTAAGCCACCAATAATTGCTAAGATTGGAATAATAATATCCATATTTGAGTCCTTTATTTGAATAAGTGGTTTAAGACTATCTCAAGTCATTGAACTCAAATAGGTTTTTGGTGATAAAGAGTGATGTGGTTCACGTAAATTGGAGAGGGAAGGGTGGGTTAGCTGCACAGTCTAACCCACGGCAAAGAAAGTCGAAGTGAATAAATTAGTCGTGCAAGTGCTCACAGGCAAATAAGGTATTGCTCATGAGCATAGCGACCGTCATCGGGCCAACGCCGCCTGGAACTGGCGTAATCCATGAGGCACGTTCTTTGGCTACGTCGAATTCAACGTCTCCAGCCAACTTGCCGTTATCGAGACGATTAATTCCTACATCAATGACGATAGCGCCTGGTTTGATCCAGTCGCCTTTAACCATATTCGGGATGCCGACGCCAACCACCACGATATCTGCTTCGGAGACTTTTTTCGCTAAGTCTTTGGTTTTACTATGGGTAAAGGTTACAGTGCAGCGTTCCATTAACAACTCTAACCCCATTGGGCGGCCCACAATATTGGATACACCAACTACTACAGCGTCTTTGCCGATAAGGTCGATGCCGGTTTCTTTTAGCATGACCATGACGCCGTAAGGCGTACAAGGACGCATGGTGGGCATTTTTTGCGCTAAACGACCCATATTGTAGGGATGGAAGCCATCAACATCTTTATCTGCTTTGATTCGCTCAAGAATTACGTTTGAATCCAAATGATCCGGTAACGGTAATTGAACCAAAATACCATCAATCGTAGGGTCTTCATTAAGCTGATCAATTTGCTCTAAAAGAGCTTCTTGGATGGTGTCATCTTCCATCACAATTTTGCGAGAAATGAAGCCAACCTTTTCACATGCTTCGACCTTTTTGTTAACATAGATTTGTGACGCGGGATCCACTCCAACAAGGATCACCGCCAAACCCGGCGCACGGAGGCCTTTATCTAGGCGAGCCCTTACTTTTAGGGCTAATTCGTCTTTAACTTTGGCTGAGATGGCTTTGCCATCAAGGATTTGAGCAGTCATGCAGATTAAATTCAAATGATTGTTTGAAAGGCGCTATTGTCGCAATATTGAGCAACATACTCAATGCTTTTATAAGCAACGAAGAAAATAGAAAAAAAGCGACGAAAAGTGTTGACGGGTATGGGGGAAATCAGTAATATGCGCGTCTCTCAGGGGCAAGCTCCTTGAGACAAAAATCGGAGATTAGCGCAGTCTGGTAGCGCGCCTGCTTTGGGTGCAGGATGTCGGGGGTTCAAATCCCTCATCTCCGACCAATTATTTCTCGCCTCGACGTCAGGATAAACATGCGTCCGTAGCTCAGTCGGATAGAGCAACGGCCTTCTAAGCCGTGGGTCGCAGGTTCGAATCCTGCCGGACGCGCCATTGCTTTGAGCATAAATGCTTAATAGCTGTAGGGCGGCCGAGTCGGGGAGAGTAGAGGTTGATGGTGGGCGTAGCTCAGTTGGTAGAGCCCCGGATTGTGATTCCGGTTGTCGTGGGTTCAAATCCCATCGTCCACCCCAGATTCTTGTAAGGCCAGCATTAACGCTGAGCAGGAATTACAATATGGTTCGATGAGGGCTCAGGGCCCGCAGTCAAAACGCGAAAGTGGTGGAATTGGTAGACACGCTGGATTTAGGTTCCAGTGCCGCGAGGCGTGAGAGTTCGAGTCTCTCCTTTCGCACCATCTTTATCTCAGCTTATAAAGGTTGGTAAAGATGGCTCCTCCCTAACAGTCTTCATCTGAAAACCTGGTCATATATATTAATAGCTATGTATATAGCGAATCGGAGATCAGCGAATGCAAGTTTCAGTTGAAGCCAGTAACGGTTTAGAAAGAAAATTAGTTATCGATGTGCCTGCCGAAAATATCGACGGCGCAGTCCAAAAACGCCTTCAAGAAATGACACGTACCGTTAAAATGAACGGTTTCCGTCCAGGCAAAGTCCCTTTTAAAGTAGTTAAAAAGCGTTACGGTGATGCCGTTCGTCAAGAAATTCTTGGTGAAGTTATGCAGCGCAACTACTTTGAAGCGGTTCAAAAAGAAGAGTTAACGCCAGCCGGTTATCCTCAGCTTGAGCTAATCGACAATAAAGATGGCGAAAACTTAAAGTTCTCAGCGACTTTCGAAGTGTATCCAGAAGTTGAAGTTGCAGACCTTTCTGACTTAGAAATTGAAAAGCCAGCGTCTGATGTTAGCGATGATGATTTATCTAAAATGATGGATACTCTTCGTGAACAACGTGGTTCTTGGGTTGAAGTTAAGCGTAAAGCTAAAGAAGGTGATCAAGTGGTCATCGACTTTAAAGGCTTTATCGATGGTGAAGCATTCCAAGGTGGCGAAGCTACTCAGTTCCCACTAGAAATTGGTGCAGGCAACATGATTCCTGGTTTTGAAGACCAATTAGTTGGCGCTTCAGCTGATAGCGACGTAGAAGTAAAAGTAACTTTCCCTGACGACTACCATGTAGAAGATTTGAAGGGTAAGGAAGCAACTTTCGAGACTCACGTTCACGTGGTCAATAAGAAAGAGCTGCCGACAGTAACTGAGCTTGCTGAGCAGTTAGGTGCTGATGATTTAGCGGCATTAAAAGATGACGTTAAGAAAAACATGGAGCGTGAACTGCGTAACGCTATCAAATCACGCGTTAAAGGCGCTGTGATGGATAAGCTTATTGAGAAGCATGAATTCGATATGCCTAAAGCGATGGTTGATCAAGAAATCGACCGTATGCGTCAAGAAATGGCACAGCGTATGAACGCACCTCAAGACCAAACACCGGATCTTCCTGCTGACTTATTTGAAGAGCAAGCGACTCGTCGCGTAAAACTCGGTTTAGTGGTTGCGGAAATCATTAAGTCTGAAGAGCTTAAAGCTGATGAAGCTAAAGTGCGTGCACAAGTTGAAGACTTAGCGTCAGTTTACGAAGAGCCACAAGAAGTTATTGATTGGTACTATGGCGACCCTCAGCGTTTACGTGAAGTAGAGTCGTTAGTACTAGAAGACTCTGTGGTTGACTTGGTGCTAGAAAAAGCTAAAGTAACCGAGAAAGCCGTTAAATTTGACGAGTTGCTAAATACGAATCAACAGTAAGTTTAGCGACCAGTCACACAGTTCATTAGAAGCGGATTTATTCCGCTTCTTTTGTCTTTAGATTAAGGAATACTTCTAAAATGAGCAAAATTGATCAACCCATCAGCAATGCTTTGATTCCAATGGTTGTCGAGCAAACCTCACGCGGTGAGCGTTCTTACGACATCTATTCACGCCTGTTAAAAGAGCGAGTTATTTTTTGCGTTGGCCCTGTTGAAGATAATATGGCTAATTCCATCGTGGCTCAGATGTTATTTCTTGAGTCAGATAATCCTGACAAAGATATTTATTTATACATTAACTCACCGGGCGGTGTGGTGACTGCGGGTATGGGTATCTATGACACCATGCAGTTTATTCGTCCTGACGTGTCGACGGTTTGTGTCGGCCAGGCAGCCAGCATGGGCGCTTTATTATTAGCTGGTGGCGCTGCCGGTAAACGTCATTGCTTACCGAACTCTCGCATGATGATTCATCAGCCTTTAGGCGGCTTCCAAGGTCAGGCATCTGATATCGCGATTCATGCTCAAGAAATCTATGAGATGAAGAAGCGTCTGAATGGAATATTAGCCCACCACTGCGATAAGCCGATCGAAGAAGTGGAAAAAGATACTGATCGCGATAACTTCTTATCAGCTGATGAAGCTGTTGAGTATGGTTTGGTTGATTCCATTATCAATTCTAGAAAGTAATATCATTTAAACGCACCATTGAAAATTGCTGTAAAAAGCCCGCTACGGCGGGCTTTTTGCTTTTGTTGCTGGGATTTATTTGGTACTGTTAACCTATGACGATGAGGAATTTAGGGCATTGGAGCCAGATTCAGTACCTCAGACGTACTTGAAAAATCCAGATTCAGCCTTATTTCTTCTGTGTGGAAGAGCCTGCTTTGATAGAGCCTGTTTTAGTAGAGATAGGTTATAAGCACTAAATAAAGCCCCGCTATACATTTAGCGCATGCTTGAGGTAGAAAATGAGTAACGAAAACTCCGACGATAAAACACTCTATTGTTCATTTTGTGGAAAGAGTCAGCATGAAGTTAAAAAGCTGATCGCAGGACCACGCGTATTTATTTGTAACGAATGCGTGGATTTATGTAATGACATCATCATTGAAGAAATCCAAGAAATTGCCTCGAAAGAAGCAAAAGATAAATTACCTAAGCCAAAAGAAATTGCTGAATTTTTAGAGCAATACGTTATTGGTCAGGAAGACGCGAAGAAAGTATTATCAGTAGCGGTATATAACCACTATAAACGTCTAGAACATGAGCCACATTCAAGCGAACATCAAGATGTAGAGCTTGGTAAAAGTAATATTTTATTAATAGGTCCAACCGGTAGTGGTAAAACCTTATTAGCAGAAACGCTTGCTCGGATGTTAGACGTTCCATTCACCATGGCTGATGCAACGACATTAACCGAAGCTGGCTATGTTGGTGAAGATGTTGAAAACATCATCCAGAAACTGCTTCAAAAATGTGACTACGACGTTGAAAAAGCCGAGCGTGGAATCGTTTACATTGATGAAATCGATAAGATCTCACGTAAGTCTGATAACCCTTCGATTACTCGTGACGTATCGGGAGAGGGTGTTCAACAGGCGCTATTGAAACTTATCGAAGGCACGGTAGCATCGGTTCCGCCACAAGGCGGTCGTAAGCATCCGCAACAAGAATTCTTGCAAGTTAACACTGGCAGCATTCTATTTGTCTGCGGTGGTGCTTTCGCTGGACTGGAAAAAGTGATTCAAGAACGGACAGAGAAGGGCGGCATAGGCTTTGGAGCTGATGTTAAAGAAGTTAATGACAGCGCTAAAGTTGGTGAAATGTTGGCAAAAGTCGAGCCAGATGACTTAGTCAAGTTTGGCTTAATCCCTGAGTTTATTGGGCGTTTACCAATTTTAACCACTCTAAAAGAGCTGGATGAGAACGCCTTGGTCCGTATTTTGACTGAGCCTAAAAATGCGCTTACTAAGCAATACAGTAAGCTATTCTCGCTTGAAAATGTAGAGCTTGAGTTCCGCAAAGACGCACTAACTGCTATTGCACATAAAGCGATGGCGCGTCGTACCGGAGCCCGTGGTCTGCGTTCCATACTTGAAGAAATATTATTAGACACCATGTATGACTTACCTTCCTTAGAAGGTGTAAGCAAAGTATGTATAGATGGTGCAGTAGTGAAGGGCGAAGCTGAGCCCTTATTGATTTACGACAATCAATCTAAAGCTGCATCAGAGTAATATACGATCGGCTACGCTATAAGTGGCGTAGCCGTGTCCCACTGATTGAAAAATCCCAGGAAAAGTGAATTCATGCCATTAGAAACGAAACAACTTCCATTGTTACCGCTGCGTGATGTGGTGGTATTCCCTCACATGGTTATTCCATTGTTTGTAGGTCGTGATAAGTCTATCCAAGCTTTGGAAGAAGCAACCAATGGCGATAAACAAGTCATGTTAGTGGCGCAAAAAGAAGCCACCGAGGACATGCCTGACACGGATCAAGTCTATGACTATGGTTGTGTTGCAACGATTTTGCAAATGCTGAAATTGCCAGACGGAAATGTAAAAGTTTTGGTTGAAGGTGTTCAGCGTGCGAAGGTTGTCAATTACGTTCAAACCGACCCGATGTTCATTTCAGAGGTAAGTTTTGTTGACAACCAGTCTGGTCAAGAAGACCAAGAAGATGCCTTGTCTCGTGCTGCACTGAACAGTTTTGATAAGTACGTCAAATTAAACAAGAAGATTCCGAGTGAGATCCTAACGACATTATCCGGTATTGAAAATCCAAGTCGATTAGCGGATAGCATCGCTGCTCATATGTCATTGAACATAGAGGACAAGCAAGAAATCCTGCAAATGGAGTCAGTGGTTGAGCGTCTTGAGCACTTGATGAGCAAGATGGAAAGCGAAATGGACTTGTTGGAAGTCGAAAAGCGCATCCGTGGTCGCGTTAAGAATCAAATGGAAAAGAACCAGCGTGAGTACTATCTGAATGAGCAAATTAAGGCGATTCAGAAAGAGCTGGGTGATGGAGAAGAAACTGCTTCAGAGCACGAAGAGCTTGCCAAAAAGATTGAAGAAGCAGGAATGAGCAAAGAGGCTAAGGAAAAAGCCGAAGCTGAGCTTAAGAAATTAAAAATGATGTCTCCGATGTCAGCCGAAGCAACGGTTGTTCGAGGCTATATTGACTGGTTATTGGGCGTGCCTTGGAAAAAGCGCAGCCGTGTGAAGCATGATTTGGTGAAAGCTGAGGAAGTGCTGGATGAAGATCATTACGGTCTCGAAAAAATCAAAGACCGTATTCTTGAATACTTGGCGGTTCAGCAGCGGGTGAAGAAGCTCAAAGGCCCAGTGCTGTGTTTAGTAGGGCCTCCGGGTGTTGGTAAAACCTCGCTAGGTCAGTCTATCGCTCGCGCTACCGGCCGCAAATATACACGTATGGCTTTAGGTGGCGTGCGAGATGAAGCTGAAATTCGTGGTCATCGCCGTACTTATATTGGCGCTATGCCTGGTAAGTTGATGCAGCGCATGAGTAAAGTGGGCGTGAAAAACCCTCTATTCTTGTTAGATGAAATCGACAAGATGGCAATGGATATGCGTGGCGACCCTTCTTCTGCTTTGCTGGAAGTCTTAGACCCTGAGCAAAATCATACTTTTAGCGACCATTATCTCGAAGTGGATTATGACTTATCTGAGGTTATGTTTATCGCAACCTCGAACTCGATGAATATTCCTGCACCTCTATTAGACCGTATGGAGGTGATTCGAATTCCTGGTTATACCGAGGATGAAAAAGTCGAAATTGCTAAGCGCTACTTGCTTCCAAAGCAAATTAAAAATGCTGGATTGAAGAAAGATGAGCTTGATTTAACTGAGAGTGCTATTCGTAGCATGATCCGTTATTACACAAGAGAATCTGGTGTCCGTAACCTTGAGCGTGAAATCTCAAAAGTATGCCGTAAGACTGTAAAAGAGCAGTTATTAGCAAAGAAAGCTAAGAAAACGGTTAAAGTTACTGACAAAAATATCGATAAATATCTTGGTGTACAGCGACATGACTATGGCCGCGCTGGCGAAAACAACAAAGTAGGTCAAGTGACTGGACTTGCTTGGACGTCGGTTGGTGGTGAGTTGCTTACCATTGAGTCGGTTGTGGTTAATGGTAAGGGTAAACCTGTATTTACAGGCCAGCTTGGCGACGTGATGAAAGAATCGATTCAGGCCGCCATGACGGTGGTTAGAAGCCGTTGCTTAGCATTAGGTATTGAGCCCGATTTTTATGAGAAGAAAGATTTACACATACACGTGCCAGAAGGGGCTACGCCGAAAGACGGTCCAAGCGCTGGTATCGGTATGTGCACAGCGTTAATTTCTAGCCTTACCGACATACCGGTGAGGAAAGATGTCGCTATGACGGGCGAGATTACGCTGCGTGGTGAAGTGTTACCTATTGGTGGGCTGAAAGAGAAGCTATTGGCTGCTCATCGAGGTGGTATCAAAACCGTCATTATTCCAAAAGAGAACGAACGAAATCTTGAAGATATTCCAAAAAATATCAAACAAGACTTGAAAGTAATTGCGGTTAAATGGATTGATGAAGTGATCGATATTGCACTTGAAAGACTTCCTGAACCGATCAGTAAACCTGTTGAATCTAAGCCTGAGACTGCTTCAACAAAGCAGGATGAACAGAACAAAATTCAACCACATTAGGCCGGAAATGCTGATTTCTAGAGACTTTTAGCGATATTGCTCTAAATTATCTTGACAGTTTTAACAGTCAGTTGATATAACAGAGCACCTTGAGTTATGCATAAAAACTCTAAGAAACGCAGTATGTTTTTTAATCACAGATTTTCTAAAAAATTAAAGGGGAAAGTGAGTGAATAAATCAGAATTAATTGATGCTATCGCAGCAGGCGCAGATATTTCTAAAGCAGCAGCAGGTCGTGCACTAGACTCAATGCTTGACGCAGTAACGGATTCTTTGCAAAAAGGTGAAGGTGTTTCTCTTATTGGTTTCGGTACATTCTCTGTAAAAGAGCGTGCTGCCCGTCAAGGTCGTAACCCTAAAACTGGTGAAACTATCCAAATTAAAGCCGCTAAAGTTCCTGGTTTTAAAGCTGGTAAAGCGCTTAAAGACGCGGTAAACTAAGCGCCGATTTTTTGCGGGTGGTTAGCTCAGTTGGGAGAGCATCGCCCTTACAAGGCGAGGGTCACTGGTTCGAGCCCAGTACCACCCACCAGTCTTCCACCATAAGTACCGTTGAACGCTTATGGTGAGGACTTAAAAATTCGGAGCGGTAGTTCAGCTGGTTAGAATACCGGCCTGTCACGCCGGGGGTCGCGGGTTCGAGTCCCGTCCGCTCCGCCATTATTTTAAGCGCGCCTTTACGGCGCGTTTTTTATAACTAGGATATGAAAAGCTGGTTATAGAGTCAGTTTAAAAGTCATAAAGAAGATAAACGAAAGGTAATTTCAGCCATGATGTTGGAAAAAATTCAGCAGAGCATGCAAAGCCCAATAATGAAGGCGTTGATGTTCATCATTATTGTGTTTTTCATTGGAGCGGGTTATTTCGGAGCTAATATGTTTGGCGGTGACCCTGAAGAGATCGCGGAAGTTGAAGGGGTATCGATCAGCGGTCAAGCAGTTCAGCGCCGTATTGACAATATGCGTCAACGTGATGGTGTGGAGTTTGAGAAGCGTTATCCAACAGAAGCCAGCCGTCAGCAACTAAGGCAATCCATTGCACAGCAGATGATTAACGAAGAAGTGGTTAATGCTGGAATTGCTAAAGCAGGAATGACTGCTTCTGATCAGCAAGTTAAAGAGTGGATTCGTACGTTCGAACCTTTCCAACTAGGCGGCGAATATTCTGCAGGGCAAGCTAAAGAGTTTTTGAGAAATAATGGCTGGTCAGAAAGCTACTTGAATGAATATGCTCAAGAGCGCATTGCAGCTGCACAGCTTCAGAATGCCTTAAATTCAAGTGGTTTTGCCTTAGATAACGAAATTGAGACACTGTATCGCTTGCAAGAGCAAACTCGTGATGTTCGAGTATTGCGAGTTCCTGTGTCTAAATTTACTGATGATGTCAGTATTGAAGACGACGAAATTGAGAGCTACTACAATAAAAACAACAGTCGTTTTATGCAGCCTGAACAAATTAATCTAAAGTATGTTCGTCTGTCGTCTGATACCCTTCTTGAAGCTAAGAAAGCTGAAATCACTGAAGAAGAAATTAATGATTATTATGAACTACAGAAGTCTGCCTACAGCGAGCCTGCTGAAATTCAGGTTGCTCATATCTTAATTGATAACTCTGTTGATGATGCTGAGCAAAAAGCGACAGAGCTTCTTCAGCAGATTAACAATGGCGCTGACTTTGCAACATTAGCGAAGGAAAATTCAAGCGATACGTTTAGTGGCGAGAATGGTGGTCAGCTTGATTGGGCTGATGCCGTTGAGCAAAGTGATACTTCAGCTGGTACTGGCTGGGCTCCTGAGTTTGAAAAGGCTGCGCTTGCACTAGAAAGCGAAGGTGATGTTACCGACGTGGTTGAAACACAGTACGGTTTCCATATCATCAAATTGTTAGAACGTCGTGAAGGCGAGACAACGCCTTTAGCAGACGTGCGTGATGATATTGTAGAGACTTTAGCTAAAGAGGCTGCTGATGAAGAGTTCTACGCGAAAGAATCGAAACTTAATGATGTATTGTTTGAGTTTGGTGATGATATCGAAAAGTTTGCCGAGCAAGCTGGTTTAGAGGTTAAAGAAACTGGTTTATTCAATCGTAGCAATGCTACGGGTGTGGCAGCTGAACCGGCATTACTTGAGAAAGCATTTTCAGCACAGGTTATCGACTCTGAAGAAGTTAGCGATAAAATTATATTGAGTAGTAAAGATATTGTGTACGTCACTGCTACGGACTATCAGGCAGAGACGGTTAAACCATTGGAAGAAGTGAAGCCTCAGATAGTAGCAACGTTAACAAAAGAAAAGTCAGCTAAAAATGCTGAGGACTTTGCCAACAAAGTCTTAGAGGCATTACAAAACGGTGAAGCGGTTGAATCTTTGGTTGCTGAGCAAGATTTAGAGTGGCAGGAAAACTCTGCATTAAAGCGTCGTGATTCAGGTATGGATTTTGCACTGGTTTCAGCGGTGTATCAGATGTCTGCGCCAAGCGATGAGCAGTCAGCTAGAAGTGTGGAATCATTATTTAATGGTGACTATGCAGTTATTGAGCTGAATAGTGTTAACTACCCTGATGTTGCTGATATGGATGAAGCTACTAAAACTCAATTAAAACAAACAGCTAAGAGCTTGAGTGTTCAGGCTGATACTGCAGGTGTGATTGAGCACTTTAAAACTACGGTGAAAGTGAAGCAGTAATTGTCTAGTACTTATCCGATTAGTATTTATGTGATACACAGAAAAAGCCACTCAATTGAGTGGCTTTTTTGTAAGTGTTTTACTTTGAATTAGCTCTAGGTTTAGCGCAGTTTATTAGATCAGGTGATGGGCTTTTGATAGCCCGCTGATGCATTTAAAAGCTCCAGCGTATATTTTGATTTAGGCTGGCTGAAAACATCAGCTACCCGGCCATATTCTTCTTGAGTACCATTGTTTAATACCAGAACTTTATTGCTGAAATGCTGTACTAAGCCTAAATCATGTGAAATAAAGACATAGGCCAAGTCCAGTTGATCTTGTAGGTCGAGTAATAAGTTAATAATTTGAGCCTGTACCGAGACATCCAGTGCGGACACGGGCTCATCTGCCACAATAACTTTGGGTCTCAATAATAGGGCTCTAGCGATAGCAATTCGTTGGCGCTGACCACCAGAGAACGTATGTGGGTAGCGCTCCGCATATTCAGGGCGTAGCCCGACCATTTCTAAAACTTCGACAATACGATCGCGTCGCTGGCTCGCTGTGTAATGTGTACCATTGTGCAGTGGCTCTTCAAGACTTTGTCGGATGGTGGCTCTGGGGTTGAGTGATGCCGATGCATCCTGAAAAATCATACGAATGTTTTTATACCATTCAAATTTACGATTCTTTTTCAGGATATTATTACCTTCAAACAGCAACTCGCCACTATCAGGTTTATCGGCACCAACTAAGATGCGAGCTAAGGTAGACTTACCTGAGCCGGACTCTCCTACAACCGCTAACGTTTGTCCCGCATTAAGGCTGAAGTTAACGCCATGAAGAACTTCTAGTTGTCCTTTCTTTAAGGGATTATTCGATACCTTATAGCTTTTACGGATGTCCTTTGCGCTGAATAAGTTGGCCATTAGCTTTCCTCCTCAAGCAGAGGGAAGTGGCAACGAACCTTGCGGCCTTTTAGAGAGCGTAGCTCAGGTGGTTGCACACATTTTTTATTGGCGTAAGGGCAACGAGGACCAAGATAACAACCAACCGGTAAATGATCGAGGGAAGGAGTACTGCCCTTGAGGTTGAATAAGCGACGTCCTTTTTTATAGTGCATTCCATAGTGAGGAACACTGTCTAACAATGCTTTAGTGTACGGGTGGTAAGGCTGGCTCAGAAGGTTGTAGGTACGTCCTGACTCAACAATTTGGCCGCCGTACATGACGTAAACTTTGTCTGTCGTTTCAGACAAAATAGAAAAGTCATGCGTAATCAGCATTAAGGCCATATTGTGTTCTTCATTAAGCCTCAGCAATAAGTCCAATATTTGTGACTGAACGGTGACGTCGAGGGCTGTTGTTGGCTCGTCTGCAATTAGAAGCTTTGGCTCACAAGCTAGTGCCATCGCAATCATTACGCGCTGATTTAAACCACCGGAAAGTTGATGTGGATACTCTTTATATCGACGTTTACCATCAATAATTCCTACTTGAGCTAACAACTCCTGCGCTTTGTCGTAACGCTGCCTTCGAGTGCCACCGCCATGAAAGCGAATGGTTTCATCCAGTTGATAGCCTATGGTTAATGACGGGTTAAGGCTTGATGTCGGCTCTTGAAAAATAATAGAGATGTTACTGCTGATCAGCCTTTGGCGTTCGGCATGACTCATACGCGTCAGATCGTGGCCATCAAGGTTAAATAGATCGGCGCGCATAGTGGCGGCTGGCGATAATAACCCAGCTATTGCTAGCGCCATGACACTTTTGCCTGAGCCCGATTCACCAATCACTCCCTGCACCTGACCGGAATTGATGGACATTTTAGCGCTATCGACGGCGGGAATAATGCCACTGTCGGTTTGGAAGTCGACGCTTAAGTTTTCTACTTGCAATAAACCCATAGTCGTCAGCCTTAGCGGTTTAGCCGTGGGTCAAGCGCGTCTCGAACGCCATCGCCCACTAAATTGATGGAAAGCACTGTTAAAAATATTGCCAATCCTGGCAGGGTCATGGTCCAAGGTGCGAATTGAATAAATGCACGCGACTCAGAAAGCATCGTACCCCACTCAGCCATAGGAGGTTGAGCTCCTAAACCAAGGAAACCTAACGCGGCAATATCCAATAGTGCTGTAGAAAAACTGAAAGTCAGCTGGACGATTAGCGCTGGAATAATGTTGGGCCATACGTGATGAGTGAGAAGTCGAAGCTTTTTAGCACCGTCAAGCCTTGCTGCCATGACATAATCTTTATTAAGTTCTTCTGAGATTGAAGACTGCGTAATACGAACAAACTGTGGTACTAGCACGATAACAACTGCATAGATGGCATTCGGCAAGCCCGGCCCAATAATGGCAACAATTGCGATGGCGAGTAGCAGCGATGGGAAGGATAGGAGTAGATCCATTATTCTCATCAACAATGAGCGTAACGTCGGGTTAATAAATGCTGCCGCAGCGCCAATCACGATCCCTATTAATGCTGCAATCAAGACCACCATGAAGGTCAGCTGTAGCGAAAGTCGGGCGCCGTAAAGTAGCCTCGAAAGCATGTCTCGACCTAAGTCATCTGTACCGAAAAAGTATTGGAAATTACCAGCATCATTCCAAATAGGGGGGACGAGTATGCTGGTATTAAATTGATGGGCTGGGTCATGGGGCGCAATCCACGGGCCAATCAGCGCCATGAGTAGGATGAAGCTGAGCACGATTAAGCCAATCATGGCGCCTTTGTTGTGACGAAAGATCACCCAAGCTGCTTTTTGGTTTGCACTGACCATCGGTTTTATCATGATGGTCTCCTTAGTCGTGGATTAAGATAAATACTTATAAAGTCCAGAGCTAAGTTAAAAGCGATAACGATAATAGAGAGCGCCAACACGCCTCCTTGAATACTGGCAAAATCACGACGCGATACGGCTTCAAGCAACCATTTCCCAATACCTGGCCATGCGAAAATATACTCAGTAATAATAACGCCGGACATAATGATGCTAATTTGAACACCACTGATGGTTAGGATTGGCTGCAGGGCATTTCGCAGTGCGTGGACCCAAATGATGCGTTGCTTACTAATTCCTTTCGAACGAGCCGTACGGACATACTCAGATTTCAATACCGCCAATAACGAGGAGCGCGTCATTCGCGCTACGATCGCCATGGGAATTGTACTTAAAGTTACTGCAGGCAGAATCAAATGATGCAAAGCGTTTAAGAAGGCGCTGAATCCGTATTGATTATGATGGAGTAGGGTGTCGATTAGCATAAAGCGAGTATAGGGCTCTATGTCATAAGCAAAGTTGATTCGTCCGGCGACGGGAGTCCATCCAAGTGTCAGTGAAAATAACAGCACCAATAACATACCCCACCAAAAGATTGGCATAGAATAACCGACTAACGACGATGTCATTAATGTGTTATCAAGCCAACCACCACGACGGGTTGAGGATAAAATACCAAGAGCCAGGCCGGCAGTTACTGCGAGTAGCATAGCAAGAACGATAAGCTCAACGGTTGCGGGAAAGTGCTGTAAGAAATCCTTTAGTACGCTACGTTTATGGATACTGGAAGTGCCCCAGTCGCCATTGAATAAAAATTGCAGGTATTCAAAATATTGAATAACCACATTGTCACTTTGAAAGTGATGGACAGGGGTATCAGATTGCAGACTGAGAATAAACGTTAAAACCGTCAGCCCAAGTAGACTAATGATTAATGTGCTAAGTTGTTTGATTAATGTTGAAAGCATTAATTACTTGCCCCTGGAGTAGCACTATCATTGATGGGTTTTTGCAGCGTTACCCCTTCAAAATTGATATTCCCAATAGGTGACACGATTAACCCATTAACCTCAGGCTGGACCAACACGCTGTTGTTTGCATGTGCAATGGTGAGCCACGGAGCTTCTTGTTTAAAAATTTCTTGGGCTTTCAAGTAATATTGAGTCCTTTCGGACTGCTCTGAAGAGGTTCTCGCCTTTAAGATGAGATCGTCAAACTGATTATTACACCATTTAGCATAATTATTACCACTAACGGACGAACTACAGCTCAGTAAAGGACTAAAGAAGTTATTTGGATCAGCGTTATCAGCATTCCAACCGAGTAGAACACTATGGTGCAACCCTTGGGATACACGTGATAAGAATGTGCCCCACTCATAGGTGATGATGCGTACATCAACATTAATGTCTGCTAAGTCCTGCTGAATCATTTCGGCCATCTTTCTAGCATTCGGATTGTAGGCGCGTTGAATTGGCATTGCCCAAATGTCGATAGAAAAACCATTCTCATAACCCGCTTCTTTCAGTAGTTCGAGTGCCTTGCGTTTGCTGTAGGTAACCTTGGTGATGTTCTTATTATACGCCCATGACGACGGTGGAATTGGATTAATCGCCATAGTTGCCTGTCGGTCGTAAACGGTTTGCAGGATAGCCTCACGGTCGACAGCCATGGTTAGCGCCTGTCTGACTTTGGCATCGTGGAAGGGTGGCTTTTCTGTATTAAAAGCCCAGTAAGCAACATTAAGCCCTGGTGTTTGCACGGACTGCAAATCGTTTTTCTGAGCAACTCGCAGATGTACAGGCAAAGGATAGCTCATCACATCACATTCGCCAGCACTAAAACGCGCGAAACGCATAGCAGCATCAGGCGTAATGGCGAAAACCAAGTTTTTAACTCTTTTTACGTCAGAAAAGTAATCGTCAAAACGTTTATAGCGAATATAGGCATCGGGCTCATAACGTTCAAAGCGGAAGGGGCCGGTGCCTATAGGTTTGTTATCTATCCACTCTGGGTGACGAAGTCGGTTAAGTTGCTGAGCGTACTCTGCCGATAGTATGGATGCAAAAGGGGTCGCTAAAATTGATAAAAAAGGGCTTTCAGGGCGTGTTAACACAAATTCAACTTGGTGCTCACCGGTTTTGCGGATGTCTTTAATCAATCGCTCCATACTTTGTGCTTTAAAGTAAGGGTAGCGCCCACCCGAGATGCCGTGGTAAGGATGGTTTTCAAGTCGCTGGCGATTAAAGCTAAATAACACATCATCGGCATTCAAGTTACGTCTTGGCGTAAAGATTTGGCTGCCGTGAAAAGGGATGTCCTTTCTTAGATTAAAAGTATATCGAAGGCCATCATTACTAATGGACCATGACTTTGCGATAGATGGAGCGATCTCTGTTGTGCCAGGCTTGTAGGTAACTAATTGGTTATAGATGATGTTGGCCGTCGCATCGTAAGAGGTACCGGAAGTAACCAACTGCGGATTAAAGCTGTCTGGGCTTCCTTCTGAACAGTAAACCAATAGGTCCTTTTCTTTGCTATCCTCTTTGTTTTGGCTAGGAGTGCAAGAACAACAAATGAGGGCCACTAGCGATAGTAATAGCTTGGTAGGACTTGGGGTGCCTCTGTATAGACTGCTATGTATCATCAGGTCATTGTTTTCGTTAGATTTCTTAATCATAACAAGCTTATGGGCTAGTGCCTAGAGCTGTCTACAATCGGTTGAATTTCAATAAGTCTCTGTGAGTTGTAACAAGCTGTGAACAGGCGCTAAGTTTGGCTCGTAACAAGTTGAAAGGGCAGGGGAAACTGCTATACTGAAGGTATGCGAATATTAGTGTCGCATTGTTTTGTCAAGCGTAAGCAAGCTGACAAAAAAGCTTAAAAACAATACCAAAACGCCAAGCGCTTAATAATAACAAGCTGCATGGGGTCAAGTGATTAGAGTGACAGCATGAAATCAATGAGCCGAGTAAAATTAGCTACCGTATTAGTTGTAATGTCAGTTTCTGGCATTGCCATGGCTAAAGATGTTTCTCAGCCAGATCGTAATAGCTGGACGCCGTTTTCATTTGATGGCTCTTCCTCTGCGCTGACCTCTTCCAAAGTAGTACCTCTTTATTCAGATTCGTTTGGCTCCGACTACTTAGACTCAAATGCGCTTTCTATTGGATTAGAGGACGGAAGTGACGGTTTATGGCAGTTTTCTCTGGACGTTAACCAGTCACAAGAATCGCTATTTACTGAAGAGCAGTATCAGTTGAACGCTTCTTACAGTCCCGATAGCGCAAGCTCTACGTTTTACATTAATTACGGAAATCGTCGTGTCCCAGTATCGATTAAAGTGGATGATTTCTTAGACTATAATCAGTCTGGTCCAGAAGGTTCTGAGCTTGCTTTAGGTTTTGAACAAAATGTAAACGATAGCTGGGCTGTTAGTATTAGTTATACTAAGTCTGAGCTGGAGCAGGCAGGCTCAGATAACAGTATTTTTGGTTTTGGTGGCGACTTTCCAATAAATCAGCAATATTGGTTTGACCTCAATAAAGATGGCTTGCCTGAAGCCGTGAATTTATTTTCAGATTTAGGCACTTCACCAGGCTTTGATAAAGCTTCCGACGGCATTGAAATTCGCCTAACTCGACAGGTTGGGGATAAAGTATCTGTCGGAAGTAGTTTGTTTCAAGGTAAAACTTCATTTGATTGGCAACCTTATCAATTAAGAGAACTTGAGGCGGTTGCGAGTGAGTTAAAAGAAAGCGGGATATCGCTGTTTAGTCAGATTGATTTCTCGCCTGAATGGTCAGTAGAGACGCAGCTTAGCCATAGAGATTACACACAGCAGTCGCCACAAATTGTGTCGCTGGTGAGTGAGTCTGCTAATAGTCTTAACTTCGATAGTACAACTTTGGATATTGGGGTTCAATATCAGGGGCGTTGGCAAGACATGGGCTTAGTCATAAGAATTGATCTGGTTAATCTACTAGGCAATAACTTAGAAAATAATAGCAATCAAAACTTCAATGATAACGGCTTAATGCCTTATACATTTGAAACTCCAAAATATATAAAATTAAGCGGTAGCATTAACTTTTAGTCAATTCTGACAAGGGGTTTATTAGGTCAATTCGCTGCTGCATCAAGAGATAAATAAAAGTTATCTGAAACTATTTCTAAATGTAAATTAACTGTAATGTTTTGTTGACCCTTACAGGCCTTCTCCTTTATAGTTGATTTCTTTCACCAGAGAAACACCAATTGGTTAAAGTTTTAGTTTAAAGAGACTCTTTTAACAGTTCCGACCTTTAATTCCTTGATTTTTGGTCGCGAACCTACTAAGTTTCTTTAGCATCGACTTTTTAATGAAACGATTTCTGAACAGAAATTTGGGTAAGTTTATGAAAAAACAAGTACTTTTTAAGAAAACGGCTGTTGCCATTCTTGCCTCTGCTGTGATGGGCAGCACGATGGCTGCTGGCGAGTTCGATTCTTCTATGACTACTGAGAAGCGAATTGATAAAAAAGCAGCGAGCACACAAGTATCTGTAGATCGCCTGGCAGAGCAAACCACTGACTTGGCATTAGAATACAGAAATACTTTACAACAAGTTGATAGCTTGCGTATCTACAACACTCAACTTGAAAGACAAATTGCATCTCAGGAAAAGCAAATTGCTGAGAGCAGTAAAGAAATGGAAACGATTGATGAAACTGAGAAGGGTGTTCTTCCTTTAATGGATGAAATGATTAAAACCCTTGATGAGTTTGTTCAGTTGGACATTCCATTTAACATCGAGCAACGTCAAGAGCGTGTACAAAATTTGATCGCCTTGATGGATACAGCTGATGTAACGGTTTCAGAGAAGTATCGTAAAATCTTAGAAGCCTACCAAATTGAAATGCAGTACGGTAATGCTGTATCTGCAAGCTCTGGAACTATTGACAAAGACGGAGAAGAGCTAAGTGTAGACTTCTTGCGTGTTGGTCGTTTGTCGTATGTTTATTTAACAGTAAACGGCAAAGATGGTGCTTATTGGGATAAAACATCAGGTCAGTGGGTTGCGCTTCCACAAGAGTATTTAGACTCTGTGAACAACGCTATCAACATGGCCAAAGGTGTCGCAACTCAAGAACTATTTAAAGTACCAGTCCCAGTTACGGAGGCAGCACAATGAGAAACGTTTTAGCATTATCACTAGCTGGCGTCCTAGCGTTCAGTGTTTCAGCAGTATCGAATGCTGCCGAAAGTTTGTCGCACTCTGACTTACTTAAAAAAGTTAGAGACAAAGAGCGTATTCAAGAGCAGGTAAACAACCAACGTGTTCAAACGTTCCAGCGTCAAAAGAATCGTCAATCAGATCTTCTAGCAGACGCTAAAGCAAAGCTAGCAGCTGAAGAAGCGAAAAGTGAACGCTTAAAAGCTTCATTTGATGAAAATGAAAAGCAATTAACGCAAATCGCTGAAGATTTACGTATTAAGCAAGGTAACTTGGGTGAGCTGTTTGGTGTTGTTCGTCAAGCTGCGAACAGCCTATCTGGTGATATTTCATCATCATTGGTAAGTGCTCAATACCCAGGACGTAGTGCGTTACTGAATAAGTTAATTGAAGCAGAAGAACTTCCAAAAATGGATGATCTACGTGGCTTCTACGTACTTATGCTTCAGGAGTTGTCTGAACAAGGTAACACCGCAAGCTTCGCAGCTGACGTAGTGAATGAAGAAGGCCGTACAGAAACTCAAACTGTTGAGCGTATCGGTACTTTCAACCTACTTTCTGGCAAAGACTACCTTATTTTTGACAAAGGCCAAATCAAGACTCTACAAGTACAACCTTCTGCGGAAGTTCGTGGTTTAGCGTCTGACTATGAGTCTGCTACTTCAGGTTATGCAGGTCTTTATATTGACCCTACTAAGGGCGGTATTCTTCAGTTAGAAAAGCTGAAAATGAGCTTGGCAGATCGCTTGTGGAAATTTAAAGGTTTCGCAGGCTCTACTGTAATGATTCTTCTAGCAATCGGTTTATTAATTGCCTTAGAGCGTTTGTTCACTCTATACATGGTTACTGGACCAAAAGTTGCTTCACAGAAAAAATCGAGCACTCCAGGTAACAACCCTCTTGGTCGCGTAATGAAAGTCTACCTTGCGAACAAAGATGAAGATGTTGAAAATCTTGAGTTGAAGCTTGATGAAGCTGTGTTAAAAGAAACTCCTAAGATTGAACGTGGTATTAACCTCATTAAAGTAATCGCTGCACTTGGCCCGCTATTAGGTCTATTGGGTACGGTTGTTGGTATGATTGAGGTATTCCAGTCTATTACATTACATGGTACTGGTGACCCACGATTAATGGCTGACGGTATTTCTCAGGCGTTGGTAACAACTGTTTGGGGTCTGTTAGCAGCAATTCCATTAACCTTCTTGCACGCTGTTGTAGCTGGTAAAAGTAAAAGCATTATTCATGTCTTGGAAGAACAGAGCACTGGTTTAATGGCTCAACACGACGAGAATAACGCATAGGAACTTCCTTATGGAATTAATCTATACGATATTAGAGTTTATCGGTAAAGGCGGATGGGTCCTATGGTGGATAGGACTTGTTCTCTTCCTAATGTGGACCTTTTTGATTGAGCGTTATTGGTTTATTTATGGCCAATACCCGAAAGAAGCTCGCTCAATCATCGCACGTTGGAACGCTCGAGAAGACCAAACATCATGGAAAGCAAAGCAAATCCGTGATGCTTGGATCTCGATAGCTCGAGAAGCTTTGAACCAAAGAATGTTATTAATTAAAACATTGATTGCCATTTGTCCTCTACTTGGGCTTCTGGGTACTGTAACCGGTATGATTGATGTATTTGATGGCATGTCAGGTCAAGGCTCAGGTAGTGCACGTCAAATGGCGGGTGGTATCTTCAAAGCTACAATTCCAACAATGGCGGGAATGGTTGCAGCATTATCTGGTATCTTTTTCAGTAGTCGATTAGAACAAACGACTTATGTTAAGACACACCAGTTAGCCGATAACCTTTCACACCATTAATTATTGGGTGAAGACTAGATGGCGATTCAAGACAAAAGAAAACAAGAAGATGTAGAAATTGACATGACACCGATGCTCGACATCGTGTTTATCATGTTAATTTTCTTCATCGTCACAACGGTTTTTGTGAAACAAGCAGGCGTAGAAGTTGTCAAACCTTTAGCGAGTACTGCAGAAGAGCGTAAAAATGCTTACATTTTTGTCGCTATAGATGCAAAAAACACTATTACGATTGACAAAACGACTGTTCAGCCTGCTGAAGTTAAGTCAAAAATCCAATCATTGCGAACTGAGAACTTAGAAGGTGAAGTTGTTATTCAGGCAGACCAAGAAGCAAAAGCAGGACTTGTACTAAAAGTCATTGATTTTGCTAAAAGTGCTGGCGCTAAGGTTTCAGTTGCAACAGACAAGGTACAGTAAACTATGTTGAGAGTTATATTAAGTGCACTGTTTGCCTTTGGTATTGTGGTTGGCTTATTTCTATTGATGAACTTTCTGATTTCTACGAACAGTAAGAAAGATGAAGTCGAAAACATCAAAGTAGAGGTAGCGTTTGTTGAAGAAGACAAACAGGTGCAACGCAAAGAGCGTCGCCCACCTAAAAAGCCACCACCACCAAAAGAGCCGCCACCGCCTCAACAACAAGTGCAGCAAAAGCAGCAAAAAGTTGTTACCGCGTTGGTAGATATCAAAATTGATAACATTGACGCTTCAATGGATGGTACTGGTATTTATATTGGTGGTCTTGGGCAAGGCCAAACTGACTTCGCAGGCATGGGAGACGGAGAAGCAATCCCTGTTTACCAACCGCAGCCAGAGTACCCAGTCCAAGCATCGTTGAAAGGTATCGAAGGATACGTTCTTTTCACTATGGATATCGGTCCAGATGGAAGTCCTTCAAACATATCTGTCGAAGATGAGAATCCTCGCGGAGTGTTCAGAAGAAATGCGATGCGTGCAATTCGAAAGTGGAAATTTAAGCCTAGAATTGTTAACGGCCAGCCAATTCCACAACGTAATATGCGTTATAGAATGGAATTTGAGTTGCCTAAGCAATAGTAGAAATAAGTGATATCTATGAAAAAAATACCAATGTTATTAGGAGTCACAGGCATAATGTTTGCGGGTAGTGCGTTTGCGCTACCTCAAACAAAATATACTGCTTCTTGTAAACCTTTATCTCCAACTGAAGGTAAGTATGAAGAGGATAAGTCTGCAGGCTCGATTACATCTCAATCGGCTTTCAAGAAAGTTACATCTGCAAATGAGGCATATGCAGATGGTAAATATAATGAGTCGATTGCTATACTGAATGACCTTATAGCTAATTCAGGCGATAAGGTGGCCGTGGGCCGAGCACAGCAACTGTTAGGTGCTAACTATCAAGCTACAGAAAATTATAGCGCAGCAAGAAATGCTTTTCAGAAAGCAATTGATAGTGGGTTCTTAAGAAAGCAAGATGAAGTTCGTATGAGACGGGCGATAGCTCAGCTCTACACTATTGAAGAAAATTACCCGCAAGCGATTAGTTGGATGAAAAAGTATTTTGCGGATGCTATCAAACCTCCAGCTAACTCATACGCTGCATTAGCTAGCTTATATTACAATAGTGAGCAGTATCGGGAAGCTATTTGTCCGGCTTATATTGGTCTTCAACTAGGTTCTTCTTCAAAAAAACCTTTGTACAGTATGATGTTTGGCGCCCATATTAAGCTGAATGATAACCCTGGTGCAGAAGTGGTTGGTGAGGAAATGATTGAGCTTTTCCCCGCTGAGAAATCAGTTTATAACAACCTGTTTGCCGTATACAGCCGTCAAACTAAGCAAGCTGATATGCTAGCCCTTGCCGAGTTGGCGCGTATGAATGGTATCTGGACCAGCGAAACAAACTATAAGCAATTATCAGCTTTGTTTGCAAATAACAGAACACCTCGTTTAGCGGCTCAACGCTTAGAGGAAGGTCTTGAGAAAGGTATTGTTGAATCTACAGAAGATAACTGGAAAAGGGTTGCTGATAATTACTTCTATGCGAAAGACTTAGAAAACGCTGCTAAAGCATTTGATAAGGCATCTTCTTTTACTTCTTCAGGTAAGTATGACTACAAAATTGCTATTATGTATCAGGACAGAGATGACTATGAAAATGCTGTAGCTAAATATAAGTCAGCTATCCGTAAAGGTAACTTGCGTGAAGGTGATTTAGGTTATGCATATATGAACTTAGGTGTTTCCCAGTTTAGACTTGGACAGCAAAATGCTGCCGTTCAGTCGATGAAGCAAGCAGCTAAATTCCCTAAAGTAGCTCGAAATGCAAATGCTTATATTAAGTACATAAGTGACCTACAAAAGATGAAAGACGCAATTGCCGCTATGGAGCTTGAGGATCAAAATCCTGATGCTGATGGAGGCGGAGAGTAACTACTTAGTATTACTCTACTCTAGACATTTAAGCGCTACTTTTGTAGCGCTTTTTTTATACCCAAAAAACCTCAACACCTGTTAATACTTTATTACGTTTCTTAATATTCTGATTGAAATTTCTGATCTATACTGAGTTGTTAATAACGTAGGGATAGTATGGACCTAATAGACAAAGTTAAAACAAAATCCAATGAACTGATTGATCGCGGCCTTAACCGTAATGTTCGTATTGCTGTTACGGGCTTAAGTGGAGCCGGCAAAACTGCATTTACAACGTCTATGATTAACCAGTTGCTTCAAGCTCCGATAGAAGAGCATTTAACTTTTTTTAGCGTTAATGCTCAGAGTCGAATGCAGGCTTGCAAGCTAACACAACATCAAGAGTTACATATACCATCCTTTGACTATAGTGGTGCTCTAACACATCTAATTTCTGACAGTCCACAATGGCCGGAATCCACACGAAATGTTTCTCAAGCTCAAATTAAGTGCCGATTTAGAGTAGGACACCGGTGGATAAAAAAGCTACAGTCGGACAGCGCCGTTACTGTAGAGATTGTGGACTATCCTGGAGAGTGGCTTTTAGATCTTCCACTTTTAGCGATGGATTATAAGAGCTGGTCAAAAGCTTGTATTAAATATCTTAATAGCGAGAGAAGAAAGCAGTATACAGAAGGTATTCAAAACAAGATTCGAGCCTTTGATTATAAGTCATTACAAGATGAAACTGCTTTAGCTAAAGAATTAAAAGGCGTTGCTAATGAGTATCGAGCATCGTTGAGTTCTTATAGGAATGATTATAACGATTATGGTCTAGCATTACCTGGGCGGTTTATTTTGCCTGGTGCGTTAGCTGATGCTCCAACTTTAGATTTCTTCCCAGTGCTTAATGAGGATCTGCTGTCACTAGACTGGGAGCAGTTTGAACAAAACTCGTCTCTAAAAGTATTAGAGAAACGGTTTAACTATTATAAGGAAAAAGTAATTAAACCGTTCTTTGAAGAGTACTTTACAAAAGTTGATCGCCAGATCGTACTGATAGACACCTGTTCTGTATTAGAGTCAGGTTATGAGTCTTATCAAGACTTGAAAGATACTGTCGAAAGGCTATTAGAAGGCTTTAGTTATGGCCGTTCGAATTGGCTTAAACGACTCTTTTCACCTTCCATTGATAAGCTGATGATTGCTACAACAAAAGTTGATTTGGTACCCCCTGACCAGCATTCTGCAATGGAGTCATTTATGCAGAAGATGGTCGCTCAGGCTAAAAATAACGTTGGCTATGAAGGAGTTGAAGTCGAGACTATGGCTATTAGTGCCGTAGCAACATCTGAGCCCGTGGCGACTGAGCATGAGGGAGAAAAACTACTTTGTGTTAAAGGCATCGAAGAGCATTCCGGCGAATCTGTTATCCATTATCCAGGAAGAGTTCCAAGCAAGGGGCTTTCTCGACAGGAGTGGAACGATCTCGATATAGATTTTGCACCGTTTGCTATCCCAGAACTTAGTGAGGATGAAGCATTGCCCCATATTCGCATGGATAAAGTGATTGAGTTTTTGATTGGGGATAAATTCATATGAGTGATAAGCCTGTTAAGTTCTATACTAAGGATAAAGCCCATAAGGATGCAGAAAAGCTTCTGAAAAACAACGTCTTAGGAGATAGCTCAGGTTCACTGTTAACTGAATCTTCCCAAAATAAGACACTATTACCAGAGTCTGCTGTTAAAGTTGGTTTTAAAGGGAATAAGCCAAAGTCATGGTTAAGAAAGCTGTTTTGGCCATCCTTATCTACTTTTATTGTGTTCGCTGCTGGCTACGAAGCTTACGGATTTGTTACAGAGTTAATACAAACAAACTGGTTACTAGGTGCGGTAGCCGGGCTTATTGCTT
>Ga0208203_1000170_pt1 | contig 32047 bp, 30 predicted proteins | sample DeeseametaMP2914_FD_184167 | JGI IMG/M metagenome (GOLD analysis project Ga0208203, IMG submission 184167) | Marine microbial communities from the Deep Atlantic Ocean - MP2914 (SPAdes) | ecosystem: Environmental > Aquatic > Marine > Oceanic | place: West of Santa Cruz de la Palma, Atlantic Ocean...
ACCTTGAACCCTTCTAGAAAGGTGCTCTGAGATTTCACCGTTTTCAACAATAGACATTAGAACGATACCATCATCAGCGTCACAGTCTTTGCTTCTAATGATTGCGTCTTGTGCAACATCTACAAGTCTTCTCGTTAGGTAACCAGAGTTTGCTGTCTTAAGAGCAGTATCCGCTAGACCTTTTCTCGCACCGTGAGAAGATGAGAAGTATTCTAGAACTGAAAGACCTTCTCTAAAGTTGGAAGTAATTGGCGTTTCAATGATCTCACCAGATGGTTTCGCCATCAACCCTCTCATACCCGCTAACTGTCTAATTTGAGCAGCTGAACCCCTTGCACCAGAGTCTGCCATCATAAAGATAGAGTTGAATGATGGAGCGTTCTTTTGCTCACCTTCTTTCTCACCAGTGAAGGTGTCTACTGAAAGGTTGTCAATCATAACTTTAGAAAGTTTTTCGTTTGTCTGCGCCCAAACGTCTACAATCTTATTGTATCTCTCGCCATTAGTAATTGAACCTTCATTATACTCTTGTGTAATGCGGTCTACTTCGTCTTGAGATGTTTGAATAATAGACGGTTTCTCATCAGGAATTGTCATATCTTTAACGTTGATAGAGATCCCTGCTTTAGTCGCGTAGTTATAACCAGTCTGCATAATAGCGTCAGCTAAAAGCACTGTGTCTTTTTCTGTACCTTTTCTGTGAGCAAGATCAAGAAGCTTTCCAAGCTCTTTTTTGTTAAGGACTTTATTGATGTCCTCGTAAGATAGACAAGTAGGAACAATGTCGTGAACAAAAGTACGACCAACAGTTGTTTCTATTGTTTTGCCATCAATTCTTACATTGATTGGAGCTTGAAGGTGTAGTTTACCAGTATGGTAAGCAAACTGTGCCTCTTCCTTAGACGAGAAAGTTTGACCATATCCACGAGCAAATGGACGAATCCTACTCATGTAATACATACCTAATACGATATCCTGAGATGGAACAATAATTGGCGTCCCATCTTTTGGAGAAAGGATATTGTTGGTGGACATTGCTAGAACTCTACATTCAATTTGTGCTTCAATAGAAAGAGGCACGTGAACGGCCATCTGGTCACCATCAAAGTCAGCGTTAAACGCAGTACATACAAGTGGGTGAAGACGAATAGCTTTACCCTCAATTAATACCGGCTCAAAACCTTGAATACCAAGTCTGTGCAGTGTTGGAGCACGGTTAAGAAGCACAGGGTGCTCTCTTACAACTTCATCAAGGATATCCCATACCTCTTGTTTTTGCTGCTCAACCATTCTCTTGGCCACTTTAATAGTGGTACAGTGACCTTTCTCAATTAGCTTATTATAAATAAACGGCTTAAATAGCTCTAGGCCCATTGCCTTTGGAAGACCACATTGGTGAAGTCTTAGGTTTGGTCCTACAACGATTACGGAACGCCCGGAGTAGTCAACACGCTTACCAAGAAGGTTTTGACGGAAACGGCCCTGCTTACCCTTAAGCATGTCAGAAAGAGATCTAAGTGGACGCTTGTTAGCTCCAGTAAATACCTTACCTCTTCTTCCGTTGTCGAATAAAGCATCAACAGCTTCTTGAAGCATTCTCTTTTCGTTTCTAATGATGATTTCAGGAGCGTTAAGCTCTTTTAGTCTTTTAAGACGATTATTTCTGTTAATTACTCTTCTATAAAGATCATTTAGATCAGAAGTCGCAAATCTTCCAGCTTCTAGTGGCACTAGAGGTCTAAGGTCCGGTGGAAGTACAGGGATAACATCCATCATAAACCACTCTGGCTTATTTGGAGATTTTATTAAAGATTCTACAACTTTAAGTCTCTTAATAATTTTCGCTCTGTTAAGCTCTGTTGTGGTTTCTTTAAGGTTTCTTCTAAGGTCTCTGTTAAGAGTATCAATATCAACCTTAGAAAGAAGATCTTTAATAACCTCGCCACCCATTCCTGCCTTGAAATCTACACCAGCAGCTTTTAACTCATGGGCCTTACCTTCAGATAGAATTGTTCCAACTTGAAGACCACCCTCTTGGCCATCTGTTGCAGATTCCAAAACGATGTAGGCTTCGTTGTATAGAACTCTCTCTAAATCCTTAAGAGTAAGATCTAGAAGAGCACCAATTCTTGATGGAAGAGATCTAAGAAACCAGATATGAGCAACTGGACTTGCAAGCTCAATATGACCACATCTTTCACGGCGAACTTTAGAAAGTGTAACCTCAACGCCACACTTTTCACAAACCACTCCTCTATGCTTCATTCTCTTGTATTTACCACAAATACATTCGTAGTCTTTGATTGGTCCAAAGATTTTCGCACAGAAAAGCCCATCACGCTCAGGCTTAAATGTTCTATAGTTTATTGTTTCAGGCTTTTTAACTTCACCAAATGACCACTCTCTTATGGTATCAGGAGAAGCCATCCTTATGGAGACAGCTTCAATACTGATCGGGTCTTTCGGTTTGTCAAAAAAGTTTAGTAAGTCTTTCATAGAGTATAGCCTCTCTTATATATTTTTTAATTATCCCAAGTTCTCAACACTAGGCTCTTCAAGCTTCATATCTAAAGCAAGTGCCTGCAGCTCTTTTACCAAAACGTTGAACGATTCAGGAAGACCAGGCTCAAGAACCTTTTCACCTTTAACAATCGATTCATACATTCTTGTACGACCAACAACATCATCAGACTTAACAGTAAGGAACTCTTGAAGAGTATACGCAGCTCCGTACGCCTCAAGTGCCCAAACTTCCATTTCCCCAAGTCTCTGGCCACCAAACTGGGCTTTACCGCCAAGAGGTTGCTGAGTTACAAGAGAGTATGGTCCAGTTGATCTAGCATGGATTTTTTCATCTACCAAGTGGTGAAGTTTCAGCATGTACATTGTTCCAACAGTAACTTCCTCTGCAAAAGCTTCACCGGTGATACCATCAAACAAAGTTGTCTTTCCACTTTTATCCAGCTCAGCCAATTCTAGCATTTCCTCAATATCAGATTCCTTAGCGCCGTCAAAGGCTGGAGTTGAGAATCTAATACCTGTTTGAAGCTGCTCAGCAAGCTCTTTTACTCGAGCATCACTTGCCTTTTTCAGCCACTCGTCAACTTCTGGCTTTTTATAAATCTTGGAAATCAAATCCTTAAGTTTATCAATCTCCATTCTTTTCTCAAGCATATAGTTGATCTTGTCACCAAGTCCTCTACCGGCCCATCCAAGGTGAAGCTCCAACAACTGTCCAATGTTCATACGACTTGGTACACCAAGAGGGTTAAGAACAATCTCCACAGGAGTTCCATCAGCTAGATAAGGCATGTCTTCTTTTGGAAGTACTCTTGAGATAACACCCTTGTTTCCGTGACGACCGGCCATTTTATCACCAGCTTGCAACTTTCTCTTAATTGCAACGTAGATAATAACCTTTTTAATTACACCTGGAAGTAGCTCATCGCCCTTGTGAAGTTTTGCAACTTCTTCATTTGCACGAGTTCTTACAATGTTGATTCTGTTTCTAACATCAGCAAAGTACTCAGTAAGCTTTTCTTCTAAATCAACTTCAAGAGGTAAGTAACCAATCAACTCGAATGGAACAGCTTTTAAAGCTTCTTCTGTTACCTCAGCACCTTTAGGAAGTAGCTCAGTTGAACCATCTTCAGATACTAGTTTGTCAGTTGTTTTTGAGCCTTTAAGCATTTTGGCAATTGTTGTTAAAGATGAGTTTTGGATAGCTTTTACTTCAATTGCTTCGTCTCTTCTTATAAGGGAAGTTTCATTTTCAATAATTGCCTTAGATCTTGCATCTAGTTCAACACCTTCACGGGTAAAAACGTGAGCGTTAATTACTGTACCGCGAACATGTGAAGGAACTCTTAAAGAAGTGTCTTTTACATCTCCTGCTTTATCCCCAAAAATTGCCTTCAAAAGCTTTTCTTCAGGAGAAAGTTGAGTCTCACCCTTTGGCGTGATCTTTCCAACAAGTATATCTCCTGGCTTGATAACAGCACCAGTTCTGATGATACCGGCCTCATCAAGGTCCTTAAGAGCCTCTTCAGAGACGTTTGGAATATCTCTAGTAATTTCTTCTTTGCCAAGTTTTGTGTCTCTTGCTTCAACTTCAAAAGACTCGATGTGAACTGAAGTAAATGTATCTTTAGCCAACATGTCCTCAGAAATAAGGATTGAATCCTCATAGTTGTAGCCGCCCCAAGGCATGAAGGCTACAAGAACGTTTTGACCTAAAGCAAGATCACCTAGGTGAGTTCCAGGTCCATCAGCAATCACATCACCCTTTTCAACTTTATCACCCTCTTTAACGAGAGCCTTCTGGTTGTTGGATGTATTTTGGTTAGTCCGCTGATACTTTACAAGCTTATAGATATCAACGCCTGATTCTTCTTCCTTAACGTTATCTCTTTGGATAACAATTCGGTTAGAATCCACAAAAATTACTTTGCCGCTGTGAAGGGCGAATAAAGTAGCACCTGAGTCCCTTGCAACAATAGACTCAATTCCAGTACCAACTACAGGGGCGTCAGTTCTTACAACAGGCACGGCCTGTCTCATCATATTTGATCCCATCAAAGCTCTGTTGGCATCATCGTGCTCTAAGAATGGAATCAAAGAAGTTGCAATGGAAATCATTTGAGATGGTGCAACGTCCATCAATTCAATTTCTTCAGCGTCTACTAAGGCAAGTTCACCTTCCTTACGAGCTGGAATCAAAGATCCTGAAAGAATTCCATCCTTGATATGCTTCTTCGTCGTTTGAGCAATAATCTTTCCTTCCTCTTCGAAAGAGGAGAAATAAGAAACTTTCTCAGAAACTTTTCCATTCTCTTCTATTGTTCTATATGGTGTTTCAATAAATCCATATTCTGAGACCTTAGCAAATGTCGCCAGTGAAGTAATAAGACCAATGTTTGGTCCTTCTGGAGTCTCTACCGGACACATTCTGCCGTAGTGAGTGGCGTGAACGTCTCTAACCTCAAATCCAGCTCTCTCTCTAGTTAGACCACCTGGCCCAAGAGCGGAAAGTCTTCTTTTATGAGTTACCTCAGACAAAGGATTTGTCTGATCCATAAATTGGGACAATTGAGATGATCCAAAAAACTCTTTTACAGCTGCAGCAACTGGTTTTTGGTTAACCAAGTCGTGTGGCATCATCGTTTCGAGTTCTTGAATAGACATTCTTTCACGAACAGCTCTTTCCATTCTTACCAAACCAACTCTAAATTGGTTCTCGAGAAGCTCTCCAACAGCTCTGACCCTTCTGTTACCCAAGTGGTCAATATCATCAACCTGACCTTTACCATTGTTAAGGTCAACCAAGTAACGAACAGTTCTAATAATATCGTCTTTAGTTAAAGTCGTATTTTCTACAGGGATATCCAAGCCAAACTTGTAATTGATCTTCATTCTACCAACCTTGGATAGGTCGTAGCGCGTGTCATCAAAGAATAAGCTATCAAAAAGTGCTTCAGAAGTTTCTAATGTTGGTGGCTCACCAGGTCTTAGTCTCTCAAAGATTTTAATTAGTGCTTCTTCATAAGAGTTTGTCTTATCTAAAAGAAGGGTATTTCTAATCTGGTCTGAGAAGTTAACGTTATCAATATAAAGAACCTGCAGAGTTGTTACACCTGCGTTAATGAGATCATAAATTTTTTGCTCAGTTAGGGCCTCATTTGCTGAAGCTATAACTTCGCCTGTTTCCTCATCATAAACATCATCAGCTACAACCTTTCCTACAATTTGCTCAAGAGTAGCTGGAAGTTTTTCAATATTTGATTCATTAAGCTTTTTGACGTGAAGCTTAGTGATTTTTTTACCTTTTTTAACAATAGGCTTGCCGCTCTTAGGATCTAAAATATCCTCCTCAGCACGAGAGCCTTGCATTAAAGAGAAGTCCAATTCTCTTTCAAATTTCTTCTCAGAAAGGTGAAGGGTTTCTTTTTCATAGAATAGGTCAAGCAACTCAGGAACTGAGTAGCCTAGAGCCTTTAAAATAACAGTAGCATGCAACTTTCTTTTTCTATCAATTCGAGCGTATAGAACATTTTTATGGTCGAATTCAAAGTCTAGCCAGCTTCCCCTATGAGGAATAATTCTGGAAGAATAAAGAAGCTTTCCAGAAGAGTGCTTTTTCCCGCTGTCATGTTCAAAAATAATACCAGGAGATCTATGCAACTGAGAAACAATAACTCTCTCAGTTCCGTTATATACAAAAGAACCTGTATCAGTCATTAGTGGGATATTACCCAGGTAGACCTCTTGTTCTTTAATCGAAGAAATGGTTCTGTTTTCTTCGTCCTCTTCATCAACATCAAAAAATACCAATCTTACAGTAACCTTTAGCGGAGATTCATAAGAAAGTCCTCTGGCCTTACATTCTTGCACAGAATATTTTGGCTCCTCCAAGGAGTAACTTACAAATTCTAAAGAGACTGTTTTATTAAAGTCAAAAATAGGAAATACAGACTTAAATACGGCCTGGAGCCCTTTTTCTTCCCTCCTCGCAGGGGGGATATCTCTTTGTAAAAAATCTTCATAGGATTTAATTTGTAATCTCATTAAGGATGGTGGATCCATAACGTGTTCACTTCTACTGAAACTACGTCTGAACCACTCGTTAGGGCTAAAAACCTTTGCCATTGGACTGACTCCTAGTATTTAAACTTTTTATAATAAAACAAGTATTTGTCTTATTTACACGCGTAAACGCAAAAATGGAAGCCCGCAAAACGGACTTCCATCTAAATTAATCACATTTAATTTAACGTAATTGTCAATTACTTAAGCTCAACCTTTGCACCAGCAGCTTCAAGCTTCTTCTTCATTTCTTCAGCTTCTTCTTTGCTAACTGCTTCTTTTAGTGTCTTAGGCGCACCTTCAACGATCTCTTTGGCTTCTTTAAGACCTAAACCAGTGATACCTCTAACTTCTTTAATAACGTTGATTTTCTTAGCACCTGCTTCAGCAAGTACAACGTCAAATTCAGTTTTCTCTTCAGCAGCTTCACCTGCACCAGCTCCACCAGCTACAGCTACAGGAGCAGCAGAAACACCAAATTTTTCTTCAAGTTCTTTTACTAGGTTAGCAAGGTCAAGTACAGACATGCCAGAGATGTGTTCAATTAGTTCTTCATTTGTAATAGCCATGATTATTCCCCTTAAAATTTAATTAGTTAATTACTCAGCAGATGCAGTTTCTTCCACTTTTAATTCTGCTGGTTTTTCTACGCCTTGAGTTTCAACTTCGTCTTTGATTGAGTTCATCAATCTAGCAAAAGCCGAAACCGGAGCATTAAATGTAGCAAGTAAAGTCCCAAGCATTTCATCTCTGCCCGGCAACTTCGCCAATGCCTCAACCTCTTTTGAGGGAAGAAGCTTTTGTTTCAAGTAGCCATCTTGGATAGTAACTTGCTCAAGTTCTTTAGATGCCTCGTAAATTGCTTTCGCAACACCAGGCGCATCTTCAAATGCGAAAGCTACTGCGTTAGTACCTTTAAGGTTCTTAAGCAGCTCTTCAGCGTAAGTGCCTTCAGATGCTTTACCAAAGAGAGTATTTCTAGTTACAACTACAGTACCCTTAGACTCACGAACTCTTTTTCTAATATCAACGGCCTGGTTAGCCTCAATACCGATCATGTTCGTAAGAAAGAGTGCATTTGCACTTTCAATTTTCTCTCTGAGGTCACTAATGACAGCATCTTTTTCAGCTCTAGTCATCATAGATTACCTCCTATAAGTAATTGGAGGGGGATTTGGGCAGGCTTTACACGTAAAAACACGTACCGACTTTCATCAACCCCTATAGTTATTAATTAAACAGCAGCAGTAACATCACCAGCATCAAGTTTGATGCCAGGGCCCATAGAAGTTGAAATCGTAATAGACTTCAAGTAAGTACCCTTAGCACTAGCTGGTTTCGCTCTAACAATCGCACCAGCGATTGCTTTGAAGTTTTCCATTAGTTGATCTTCAGTAAATGATTTTTTACCAAATGGAACGTGAACGATACCGTTCTTTTCAGTTCTGTATTCAACTTTACCGGCTTTTTGCTCTTTTACAGCTTTCTCAACGTCAGTTGTAACAGTACCCAATTTTGGGTTTGGCATTAGGCCTCTTGGCCCAAGAATCCTAGCAATTCTACCAATTTTCCCCATCATATCTGGAGTTGCGATTACTCTATCGAAATCCATCCAACCACCTTGGATTTTCTGGATAATATCATCACCACCTACAACATCAGCGCCTGCGGCTTCCGCTTTGCCAATATTTTCTCCAGATGTGATAACCACAACATTAACCTTCTTACCTGTACCGGCTGGCATTACGATAGCACCTCTAATCATCTGATCTGCGTGCCTTGGGTCAACACCCAATCTAAACGCAACTTCAAATGTTTCGTCAAACTTTGCATAACTAGCTTCTTTAGCTAGGGCCAGGCCTTCAGTAACTGTATACGACTTGTTTTTATCTACTTTTTCGAATGCTTCTTTTCTTTTTGCATTTACTTTTTTCATTCTTTCCTCCAATCGGTAATAGCGACTTTAGTCTTCCGAATTTCCTTACTTGTAATCCAGCTTCATACCAGCTGAACGGATTGAGCCTTCAATTGTTCTTTTGGCTGCATCCATGTCTGCTGCAGTTAGATCTGGCATCTTAGCATTAGCTACGCTTTCAACTACTGATTCTTTAACAGTAGCAACAACTTCATGTCCTGGCTTGTTAGCACCGGACTTTAGCTTAAGCTCTTTCTTTAGCAAGAATGTTGCTGGAGGTGTCTTTGTTACGAAAGTGAATGAACGGTCAGAATAAACAGTAATGATGGTTGGAAGAATTGTTCCAGCCTCTTTCTGCGTTCTTGCGTTAAATGCTTTACAAAACTCCATGATGTTTACACCCTTTTGACCCAGAGCTGGACCAATTGGAGGTGCTGGGTTTGCTTTCCCTGCTTCAATTTGCAGTTTAATAAAACCTGATACTTTTTTTGCCATACCTTTCTCCTCGGTTCAAACGACTTCTAGTCTCCCGTGTTTAGGTTGTTTATATTATTAAGCTTTCTCTATTTGAGTGTCATCTAGCTCAACTGGCGTTGGACGACCAAAAATGGAAACATTTACTTTCAATTTACCATTGGGATTAACAGCTTCCACAGTCCCTACAAACGAAGCAAATGGTCCCTCTATAACTTTAACAGAGTCCCCAGCGGAATAACTTGTGGCAGAACGTGGTTTCTTAAAGTCACCCTGTACTTGCCCAAGCATAAATGACGCTTCTTCGTCAGTTATCGGTTGTGGTTTACCTTTAACACCACCAACAAAGCCTGTAATCTTGTCTGTATCTTTTACAAGGTGCCAAGTGGCTTCATTCATTATCATTTTGACAAGAACATACCCTGGAAAGAACTTTTTCTTTATATTTCTTTTTTTACCACCAACATTCGACACAACAGTTTCTTCAGGCACAATTATATCTGAAAATTGTTCTGCCATATTGTGATTTAATATACGCTCTTTAAGCGTCTTAGTTACTCTATTTTCGTAACCGCTCAATACGTGAGCTACATACCACTTAAAGTCTGGACTATCACCCTTAGAGAGACCATTATCCTGCTCATTTGAAGCATCAGTCTGTTCCTCTTCAGAAACGGATTCAGGATTTTCTACATTTTCGTTTTCTTCAGTCATTCCAGTTCCTTAGTTAATTAGGCTTAAAAACCATGTGGCCGTGAAGTCAAAGAAGCCAAGGATAAAGCCAACAATAGTAACCCCTATCATGATTCCAATGGTATGACGCACAGTCTGACTCTTATCAGGCCAAACAACCTTCACTGTTTCTTGATAGACTTCTTTCAAAAAGCTAGATGTTTTGGGATTTTTCATTATATAGATAAAAACACCCAACGCAATTAACACTGATAAGATTTGTGCGGTTGCAATAAAGTTAGGCACCTTGGATTCTAATGCGAACCAGTCACCCAAAGTCTCAAAGAAACTAATTAAAACATACCCCAAAAGCATACATGCTATTGCGACACTAGATTGAATCCACTTTTTTCCATTGTCAGAAATTGCTGCCATTTTATAACCTTTCTTAAATAAGAGTTCACAATTTATGCGAAAATTTAAGCATTTTGTCTATAAAAAAATGATATGGGCTCTAAAAAATTTGTTTTGCTAAGTACAAAATAGCAGAAAGCTATCATATGTGACACTATCAAGTGGCGGGTGCAGAGGGATTCGAACCCCCAACCTACTGATTTGGAATCAGCCGCTCTACCAATTGGAGCTATACACCCACAAAAAAGGGCCGGTCAGATGACCAGCCCAATATAAACAAAAATTACTCAATAATTTCTGTAACTGTTCCTGCGCCAATCGTTCTACCACCCTCACGGATCGCAAAACGAAGACCTTTCTCCATCGCTACCGGCGTGATCAACTCCACTGCAAATCCAGTGTTGTCACCAGGCATGATCATCTCTGTACCTTCTGCCAAAGTGATCGCTCCTGTCACGTCTGTAGTTCTAAAGTAAAATTGTGGTCTGTATCCCTTAAAGATTGGAGTGTGACGTCCACCTTCTTCTTTAGTTAGAACATAAACTTCACACTTAAATTTAGCATGCGGCTTAACTGTTCCTGGCTTAATCAAACACTGACCTCTTTCTACGTCGTCTCTCTTAGTTCCTCTAAGAAGTAGACCTACGTTATCTCCAGCCTCGCCTCTATCAAGAAGCTTTCTGAACATCTCTACACCTGTAATTGTCGTCTTAGTCGCTTCTCTAATTCCAACAATCTCAATCTCGTCACCTACGTTGATTACACCTCTTTCAATACGTCCTGTTACAACTGTACCACGACCTGAAATAGAGAATACGTCCTCTACTGGCATCAAGAAATCCTTATCGATATCTCTTGCTGGAGTTGGGATATACTCATCAACTTTCGCCATCAATTCCGCTACTTTTTCACGGCCGATGTTTGCGTCTCTGTTCTCAACCGCTGCAAGTGCTGAACCTGCTACGATAGGAATATCGTCACCTGGGAAGTCATAAGAAGAAAGTAGCTCTCTTACTTCCATCTCAACAAGCTCAAGAAGCTCTTCGTCGTCAACTTGGTCTACTTTGTTCAAGAATACACAAATTGCTGGAACTCCAACCTGTCTTGAAAGAAGGATGTGCTCTCTAGTCTGTGGCATCGGGCCGTCAGCTGCTGAACAAACCAAAATTGCACCGTCCATCTGAGCAGCACCTGTGATCATGTTCTTAACGTAGTCGGCGTGACCTGGACAATCTACGTGAGCGTAGTGTCTTTTGTCAGTTTCGTACTCAACGTGAGCTGTATTGATTGTAATCCCTCTGGCCTTCTCTTCCGGAGCGGAATCAATTGCTGCGTAATCCTTAGCAACACCACCGAATTTCTCGGCCATTGTCATTGTGATTGCAGCTGTCAAAGTTGTTTTACCGTGATCTACGTGACCAATAGTACCGATGTTTACGTGCGGCTTACTACGGTCAAATTTTTCCTTTGCCATAATGTTTCTCCTTACAGTTTATCGCATTTACGGACTTAAAATTTATAAGCATATATTAACGTCAATGAGTATGCTTCAAGCTAACTCAACTGACAACATTTTTTAACCGCTCATGTGATGAAAATGGAGCTCACGCCGGGATTTGAACCCGGGACCTCTTCCTTACCAAGGAAGTGCTCTACCCCTGAGCCACGTGAGCATGCACCATTTTTCGAGCTTTGTATTTATATTAATAAAAACACACTATCAATGAAAAATTTTCAAATTTCAAAATTTAGCTTGTTGGTTAATTTAATATTATAAATTGATAAAATAAAGTGGGAAAAGAATGGAGCGGGCGATGAGGCTCGAACTCACGACCCCCAGCTTGGAAGGCTGGTGCTCTACCAACTGAGCTACACCCGCTTTGATCACATTCACACTTAAAAGATGGTGGCGCGGGAAGGATTCGAACCTTCGAAGGCATACGCCGGCAGATTTACAGTCTGCTCCCTTTGGCCACTCGGGAACCACGCCGTGGAGCTGCTCACAGGAGTCGAACCTGCGACCGTCGGTTTACAAAACCGATGCTCTACCAACTGAGCTAGAGCAGCCAAAACATCCCTTAAGATGAGCTTATGTTTATAATCGGGAATACAAGCAAAATCAAGTGTTTTTTATTAAATGCCGAAACATTTTTCCATTGAGATAGCCGCTGCAACTGAAACGTTAAGTGACTTTATGCTTCCTTGAGATTGAATTGACAATTTTTCATCAAGAACTCTCATTACCGCATTGGAAATACCTGTCTCTTCCTTACCAAGAACCAGTGCCAAATTCTTATTACTTGGTATGGCCCCTAAGTCCAAAGATTCTTCTGCGTGTTCCGACAGACCAATTACATGGGTGTTGAGTTCTTTTAACTTGGTAAGGGTTTTAGAAAGATTTCCCACCATTACCAGTTTTAGATATTCATGAGCACCAGAAGCGATTCTAAAATACGTCGGAGTAGTACCAAACGACTTCTTACCAGGTAGGATCACCACATCAATTCCATAAAATGAAGCCGTTCGTAGAATTGCTGCACCATTATGAACATCAGTTATTTGGTCCAGGCATAGAATCTTTAAATTGCCTTTTTTTGCCAAATCATACAATTCCCTAACCTCATATTCTGGAAGTGATTCAGCACAAAGTAGAGCACCAGACGGGACTCTTTGATACTCAAGGCCCTTGTTTTGAAAAAGCTTTTTAGCCTCCTCTTGGAGCTTGTGAGTAGACACAAGTTCGAAATCGACCTTTCGTAGGTCAAACCTTTTTCTAAGCTCTTCCTTTCCATCCTCTGTCAAAAGAAGTCTAATCACTTGCCTTGAGGGATTTTTTAAGGCTGCACAAATACTGTGTAGCCCGATAATCAAATCGAAATTACTCATTTTAAGCTCATTAAAGAATCTAACAGGGCTGTCACTTTACCTACAAGACCCTCTTTCTTAACTTTAAATGTTTCGCCAGTAGCACGAACTTTCACTTCCAACTCTCCAGAAGAAGAATAATCTCTCTCACCTAGAACGACTCTCACAGGAAGTCCTAGCAAGTCAGCATCTTTAAACATAGGACCAGGTCCAAAGCCTCTGTCATCGTAAAGAACTTCAATATTTTTAGAAGTCATTTCTCCATAGATTTCGTCGGCTAACTTTTTAGTAGTATCCTTTTTGCCAATAACTGCAAAATAAACACTATAAGGGGCTATTGATGCTGGCCATATAATGCCATTTTCATCATGGCTTTGCTCAATTGCCGCGGCCATAGTTCTTGTTACACCAATCCCATAACAGCCCATCAAAGGAGACTCTTTCTTTCCACTTTGGGTTAGAACCGATGCTTTCATTGATTTGGTATATTTATCGCCTAGTTGGAATATATGACCAACTTCAATTCCCTTCTTAAACTCAATTAATTGATCTGAATTTGGAGCATAATCTCCGGCCTTCGCCATTCTTAAATCAGCTCTTTTAAACGTCTCAACATCTCTTGAAGGAGTGAAGCCCTTTATGTGATAGTTTTCCTTATTTGCACCTGCAACATAACCACAATCCGGATCAATAGTTTTGTCAAAAATAAAGCTTATTTTCTCTGTGATCCCGTATGGACTCATGTAGCCTTTTATAAGTCCCAACGATTTCATTTCATCGACGCTCAGTGCTTGTACGGCATCTGCTTTAAGAAAGTTTTTAAGCTTTAATTCATTGAGAGAATCATCGCCTAAAAGTAAAAGCATATAGTTTGCCGACTTCTCACCATAACTAGCTTTATACATCAAAGCTTTGATGGTTTGTGTAATTGGTATATCAAGTAGCTTAGCGACGGCCTCGCAAGTTTGAGTGTCTTCGGTCAAAACTTCCTCAACCTCACTTGATGGGCTGAATTTTAAATTTTGTCTATCAGTTGAAGCTTTTTCCAAGTTTGCCGCATAGCCTGCACCCTTGGCCTGCACCACAGTATCTTCTCCAGAGTCTGCTATGACTTGAAACTCATGAGTCTGTGCATCACCAGACGCCATTGATCCAGGGTCTGCCTCCACTATTATGTGCTCAAGTCCCATCCTGTTTAAAATGTTCGAATATGCCTTGTAATATAGCTGATACTGCTCATCAAGACACTTTTTATCCATACTAAAGGTATAGGCGTCCTTCATAATGAACTCCTTACCTCTCATCAGGCCAAATCTTGGTCTGATTTCGTCTCTAAATTTTGTTTTAATCTGGTAAAGACTTACTGGTAGTTGCTTGTAGGAAGTTATCGCTTTTCTAAAAATATCAGTTATAGATTCCTCATTCGTTGGACTTAGGCAGAAGTCATTCTCTTTTCTATCCTTAACTCGAAGCATTTCAGGGCCCATACTATCCCAACGTCCAGATTCTTTCCAAAGCTGAGCAGGAGTTACAAAGGACATCTCAAGCTCTTGGGCTCCAATAGCGTCCAACTCCTCCCGAATTATGTTCTCAATTTTTTTAATTGTTCTCTGGGCCATAGGTAAGTAGCTATAAATCCCAGAGCCAGTCTTGTGAATAAAGCCCGCTCTAACTAACAGTTTATGAGAAATAACCTCAGCATCGCTTGGTGCCTCTTTATAAGTTTGCCAAAAAGCTTTGGACAACTTCATTATCTACCTACCTTATAATACTAATGGCGTTATAATCTTTTTTCTCAACAAAAACTTCGAGAATACATTTCTTAGCCATGTCTAATCCGACACTAACTATTTCACCAGAGGGCTGATCAACTTCTACAATGGCCATCTCCGAAGCAAAGTTTCCATTCTTACAATTTAAAACCTTAAACTCAGCCAGGAAGACATTAATCATCGAAAGGGGACGAAAGTCCAAAAGCTTTAGCTCTTCATTCGCATTGATTTTTTGAGTCTTTCCATTTAGTGACAGTTCAATATTTCTATCAATTTTGTAGGTTCTACTTTCAACAAGGTCAGCCCATTTAAGGTTTTGACCGTATGAGGAGGCAGCGGTTAAAAAAACCAATAACGCAACGTGAAACATAACTCTCCTTATGAATAAGCTTCACTATTACATTATTTCGTTTTATTTGAAAAGCATTAGCCTAATTGGTTACAGATATCATTTGAGGCAACATGTGGGCTTCTCTAGCCTCTTGACTCAATGAGCTGGCAGAAACCACCTCATAACATGAAGGAGTATCTAAGATTTTTCGGCACAATTGGTTGTGAAGGTAATGACCTGACTTGTAAGTAGTGATCTTGCCGGCAACCTCGTAACCTAGAAGGCTTATATCTCCAATGGTATCAAGGATTTTGTGTCTTACGAATTCGTCCGCAAACCTCAAGCCCTCAGGGTTAACCACTTTGAAATCATCCAATACGATAGCATTATCAAGGGATCCACCCTTAACAAGGCCTTTTCTTTTGAGGTGATCTACATCTTTAAGCATTCCAAAGGTTCTCGCCCTACTAATTTCATTAATAAAGTTTTCACAGCTAAATTCGAAAACCTGCTTCTGTGCCTTAATAATAGGATGGGCAAAAACAATGGTAGAATCGATTATGAGATTATTTGCTGGCTCAATCTCGGCCCATGTACCGTTTGCCTCAACACGAACTTTATCCACCAAGACCATAAACTGTTTCGACTTATTAAGGTTTTGAACACCAGTCTCTTTTAGGATAAAAACAAAAGATGCACTTGAGCCATCCATAATTGGAATCTCCGGCCCATCAATTTCACAATATACGTTATTTATCCCAAGACCATAGAGTGCGGAAAGAAGGTGTTCTACAGTGTGAACACAGTCCTCACCTTCGCCCAAGGTCGTGTTATTTTCTGTTGCACCTACAGTTCTCGCATCCGCACGCATTTTCTTTGAGTTCTTTAAATCCGTTCGCTTGAATACAATTCCTGTATCTGCATCTGCAGGAAATAATTTTAGTGTAACCTTCTTGCCAGAGTGTAATCCTATTCCAGTTACTTGTACTTTTTTGGCAAGGGTTCTTTGGTATATCATTTTAAAAGCTTCCTTTTTATAGCTACTTAATCCACTAAACTTTATTCGTTGTTTCGCATCACGTTCATTAAGTATAAGTCAAATATTCAAAAATACACGTCAGAAAATTTTTTCTATGTATTTTCGAGGTGTTACCCAAGAAGTGAACAAATGTTCAAAATTCGTGTAGAAACATTCACCTACTCAAATAATAGGCACTAGGTTTCAAGTAACTGATTTCTAAAGTTTTATTAAGGATTTACCAGTAGAAGTAAAAATTCTCAAGGCTAAAACATCGAACTGGACTATTTTATATGGTTAATGGCCTTTTCGGACAAAGCTCTACCTCTTGGTGTCCGAAGCAGAAGGCCCTCCTTCAGAAGGTAAGGCTCATAGACCTCTTCAACTGTTTGCTTATCTTCGCCAAGTGTTGCACAGAGAGCATCAATTCCCACGGGACCATTTTGGTAATAATCTCGAATTACGTTGAGAATCTTACGGTCCATCGAGTCCAGCCCAAGGTCATCAATATCAAGAAGTCTTAGTGCCTGCTCAACATCATTTACACCCACTTTTTCGTGATTTTGCACCAATGCGAAGTCTCTCACTCTTCTCAATATTCTATTTGCGATTCTAGGAGTGCCACGGCTTCTCTTTGCGATTTCAGCCTTTGCCTCCCTTTCTAAATTCAGTGACATCTTCTTGGCATTATTAGAAATTATCACAGCAAGCTCTTCTACATCATAGTAGTCAAAGTGCAGGTGTGCCATGAAACGATCTCTCAAAGGATTTGATAAAAGTCCACTTCTAGTTGTTGCTCCAACAAGTGTGAATGGGACTAAATCAATTTGCATTGTTCTGGCAGATGCTCCTTGCCCAATTAAAATATCCAACCGGTAATCTTCCATTGCGGAGTAAAGAATCTCCTCAACACTTATATGCATTCTATGGATTTCATCTATAAATAAGACATCCCTAGGAGCAAGATTAGTAAGTACAGCAGCAAGGTCACCTTTTTTCTCTATGGCCGGACCAGATATAACATGAAGCTCACTTCCAATATTTTTTGCAATTAACATTGCCAATGATGTTTTCCCAAGGCCAGGAGGTCCAGACAACAAGGCGTGATCCATGGCAGCCTTTCTCTTAACTGAAGATTTAACCATTAGCTCGACATTCTCAACAACTCTCTTTTGCCCTACATACTCATTGAAGTTTTGAGGTCTAAGTTTGGTATCGTGCTCAACTTCACTGTTTTTAATTGAATCTGAAAGGAAACGCTCCTCATGCATTCTTATAGCTCCCTAAGAACAAGTTTAATTAGTTCCTCACTTGTCCCGACGTCTTCTGAATAATTTTTGCCAACAATAGGCGCAACAATTTTCTCACTGTAACCTAGGCTTTCCAAAGCTTGGATTGCATCCTTAACAACCTTCTCATCCCCCGAGGCCATTTGGGGCTTTAATTTCTCAGACACAGAAATTTTACCGATATCCAATTTCTGGATCTTGTCTTTGAGACTTAAAATTATCTGCTCTGCCATTTTTTTTCCTATCCCCTGTGCCTGTGTTAGCACTTCTTTTTGCTCGAACACAATTGCCGTCACAAGGTTTGAAATACCAACCTGGGTGACTAGCGGATAAGCTTTTGAAGGCCCAACCTTGTTAACTGACTTTAGTAGCTCAAACATAGCTTTCTCTTCAACCGTTTTGAACCCCCAAAGGCTTTGGTCATTTTCACTAATACTGTGGTGAACAAATACTTTTGTTGTCTCGCCAGGACTGGAAAAATACGCATAATTCACCTCATAGCCAACACCGCTATTGGTGTTTAATATCAATTTTTTCCCATCTGAAAATATAGTAGTTCCTTCTAAATACCCAATCATTCTAACTTCCTATTTTGTGTGCTAATGCCTTTGCAAGTCCCGACGAACCACGTGTGACGGTTTTTTTGTCAACTCTTCTTGAATTTAGGAGGTGGCACATAGCGATGGCCACCGCATCACTTTCGTCATGGGTTTCGTACTCTCTCTTGCCAATGGTCATATCCAGAAACTTTCTCACTCCTTCCTTATCTGCATGCCCATGGCCTGCAGCAATGGATTTTATCGCGTTAGGAGAATACTCAAAGATTCTATTTTTATATTTTTCCACGCAGGCAGAGAGAATAACTCCGCGCGTTTGGGCGAGCTTTATTAGGGCCTGTGGACTTTTAACGTAAATTAACGATTCAAATGCAATTGCATCAGGAGAGAGATTCTCAATTAGGCTCGTCGATGAGCTTTTAATCTCCGTCAATCTATCTAAAAACTTGTCTTTACCGTTAAATCGCAAAACGCCAGAATCTACAACACTTATTCTTTTTCCCTGGCCTTTCAGAAGTGCCCATCCAGTGGTAATGGAGCCCGGGTCAATTCCCAATACAAGCAAATTGAAACCTTTTTCTCCGATAATACGAATGTTTGTGCTTTTAGTCCACTAGAAGGATTATGAGATCATGTCCAAGTTCGCCCTAACAGTGCGTTCCATTAACTCAAGAAACTTCATTTCATCAGACGCGATGAGATCGTTGAGAATTCGGTAATGGGATACCAGGAATTTTTTCTGACCTGATTGAAATAGCTGAACAGCATGGTTTCTACATAATATAACTGGAATTGGATTGCCTGAGTCGTCATAGAGGCTTTGCCTTTCAAGTGTAGACTTATCAAAGGTGTGCCTTCCATAATGTTTACATATTGTGCATTCAAACTTTTTATTCATTCCAATTTCCTCAGAGTGATTTACTCAATTGTAACTACATATCGAATTGAGCACAAAAAACTTTAGCATTTTTAGCAAGTATTTGAATTTTCGTGTCTAATTTTCCCTGTCAAATGCCGTTTTTTTAATATATTTTGCAAATATGACAACTATTCTTAGCACTCAAAATATAGTGGAAAACAAGCTTGAATTACTTTCTAAAAGAGTTCAGAAGCTAAAAGAGAAGGGCATTAGGCCTAAGATGAAAGTGATCTTGGTGGGTGAAAACCCAGCAAGCTTGGTTTATGTAGGAATAAAAGAAAGAACCTGCAAAAAGCTAGAATGTGATTTCGAGCTCTTACAACTTCCTAGTACGATTAAAAAGGATCAATTTCTTTCTGAAGTAGACTCTATGAATAATGATCCGCTAATCCATGGCTGTTTTGTGCAACTCCCGGTGTCCAAACATCTTCAAGATATTGATGTGACATCCTTAATCAACCCTTACAAGGATGTGGATGGCTTTGGTGGACAGACGATTGTTGATATCTACAAGGGAAAAGATCCGTTTTTTATCCCTTGTACCCCTATGGGTGTCCTAGAACTTTTCAGAAGTAACAAAGTAGATACCCTTGGAAAAAATGTTGTAATTATAGGTAAAAGCCTCATAGTCGGACGCCCTTTATCATTGATGCTGCAAAACCTCGGAGCAACAGTGACCGTATGTCACTCTAAAACTAAAAACCTGATTTCACATACCCGCAACGCCGATATCATTATTAGTGCTGTTGGAAACCCCAGATTTTTAACTTCTGAGTTTTTCAATAAAAGTTTGGCACAAGTAGTTGTTGATGTCGGAATTTCCAAGGACAGAAATGGTAAAATATGCGGTGATGTTGATTTCGAGAATGTTAAGGAATTAGTCTCTGCAATCACTCCTGTACCCGGCGGCGTGGGACCCTTGACAGTAATATCTTTAATGGAAAATTTAATAAAGTCCGCAGAGCGGTCAAGAAAAGGCTAAATAGAAATGAAAAGAACATCTTTATATGATTCCCACATTGATCTAGGTGCAAGGATGGTTGAATTTGGCGGCTTTGAGATGCCTATTCAATACTCAAACCTTAAACAAGAGGCCCTTGCAGTAAGAAACTCTGCAGGAATGTTCGATGTTAGTCACATGGGCGAATTTTTTGTAAAGGGAGAGGACGCTGCAAAATTCGTGGACTTTTTAATTACAAACAGTTTTTTGCCTGCAGAAGAGTTAAAGGCAGTGTACTCACCTCTTTGTAGAGAAAATGGCACTGTTGTAGACGATCTAATCGCTTACAAAATCTCAAACCAGTTTGTGATGATTTGTGTAAATGCTTCAAATCTACAAAAGGACTGGGACTTCATTAGCTCAAAGGCCCAATGTTTTGATGTTCAGCTAACAAATCGATCCGAAGACTACTCTTTAATCGCTCTTCAAGGTCCAAACTCCTTTGAAATACTAAAGAGTATAGATTCAGACTTGGAAGACATCCCTTACTATTCACTCCAAGTAAAAGACACAGGCGACACACCAACTATTTATGCTAGAACAGGTTACACAGGTGAAGACGGATTTGAAATATTTGCTTCTCACGCTGAAATTATGGGTTTATGGTCTAAATTGCTGGCCAAAGATGTAACTCCATGTGGACTTGGGGCAAGAGACGTTCTTAGACTAGAGGTGGGCTTTCCACTTTACGGTCAAGAGATTACAGATGAAATAACTCCGCTAGATGCTGGTTTAAAGTGGACCGTTAAGTTTGATAAAGACATCTTTCTTGGAAAAGATTCCTTATTAAATGCCAAAGCAAAATTCACAAACTTAAAGCTTGTTTTAGATAAAGGTATTCCTCGAACTGGATATAAAGTTGAGGACTCAAATGGCGAAGTTATCGGCGAGGTCACCTCAGGTAGTATGTCTGTAGTAATAGGGAAAGGCATAGCGATGGCCAGAGTGAACAAAGAAAAATATACTTCTGACTCTGAATTGTTTATAGATATCAGAGGAAAGAAATTCAAGGCCCAAAAACACAAAGGCCCATTTGTTAAGGGAGGACATAAATAATGAGTACAATACCTGAAAATCTTTATTACACCGAAGAGCATGAGTGGATTTCCATCGAAGGTGATGTGGCGACAATCGGAATAACTGACTTTGCTCAATCTTCACTTGGAGATATTGTTTTTGTGGAATTACCTGAAAGTGAAACAGAGTTCGAAGACGGTGACAGCTTTGGTGTTGTTGAAAGTATTAAATCGGTAAGTGATCTATACACGCCTTTATCTGGTAGCGTTTTAGAGAAGAATGAAGAAGTCGAAGACTCTCCAGAGAAGCTTAATGAAAACGCATTTGGAGCATGGCTTGTAAAAATTAAAATGTCTGATTCAAGTCAAGTGGAAAATTTACTTAGTGCCCAAAAGTACAAAGCTTTTTGTGAAACCAATAGCTAAATCCTTCTTAAACCATTGAAAGGTCAATAATAGCTCTATTGGCCTTTTTTCAACAACTTCTCAAGATTTCAAATCCCTAAAATTTTTTCTTCTTCCAGAAAATTCTCTTTACTGTTTTTTCACTAGGGCGCATACTCACCCAACTTCAAACCTCTGTTGAACAACAGTTTTCATAAGGGCAAACGTTAATGGAATCTATTCAGCTTCTAAATACAGCTATCATCAAAAGCAAAGAAAAAAAGATTGATAACAGCTATGAAGAAAGATTAGCAAAAATTAACCAATCTCCGGCAATTGAAGCTATCAACAAGAGTATCTCAATTCTAGCGGAGTCCCAAAAAATCTCTAGGGACCAAGCAGCACTTCAAGTAATTGAAGCAATCCGTGAACTCGATTCCATTTGGGCCGATTATGTCACAATGGAAGGTATCGATAGGCTAAAAGCAATGCTTAGGGGCGAGCCACCTCAACACTAATATTAGTTTGATGTAACCGCAAAACCCCATTTGATAGTGGCAACACCATCTTTCAACATATTTTTGGGTGGATTTGGAAAAGGTCCGGCTTCATTAAAACTAGTAATTGCCACCTCATCAAGCTCCTGCACACCACTTGTAGAGTTAAGCTGAATGTGAACAATTTCACCTTTTGAATTCATCTTAATAACAAGTGATGTTAATAGGTTTCGTCCACTCGCAATCGTTCTCCCTGATCGATATAGCCTCTCCATTTCTTCCTGAAGTTTCGCCCCCCAAAACTGCTCCAGCTTTTGCCTAATACGGTGATAAAAGCCATAGAACTTAAACTCTTGAGTATTAAGTCTGGTGAAATCTCCAAGGGGCACTTCTTCAATAAAATCACTAGATCTCGCTAAACCAGTCTGACTAACTTTTCCATTCTTAAGGCCTTTTTTTGCCTGGTTAAGCCTTTGATTCGAACGATCCATATTTTTGGGACGCATTATTTTCTTTACTCCAAGATCTGAAAAACTCACTTTCTTGCTCTTAGGTTGAATTGCCTTTTGACTTGAAAGATTTGCCACCGCATCTCTGCTGCCCTTGCCAGCTGCTTTATGTTGTCCCGTCTTTCTCGCTTTTGACTCTCGCTCGAAGTTTGTATTTTGTTTTCCCAAAAATTTCGCGTCCTTAGGAGGATTCGCTTTTTTAGAGGCGTCTGTTTGCACCACCTGCTTTGATTTTGAGGATTTATTTAAAAGCTTTATGACGAGCTTTTTGGTGTTTTGCTCACTACTTGGCCTGTGCGTGGGCATTTCTAAACTCAAAAAAAGAAAAGCTAGATGTACAGCTACAGAGACAGCGGAAAAACGCCATAGCCTTGATGTGAATTTTATTGAGTTCGTTGAACCTTCCATAGATTTTTATCCTCGCTAACTTATCGGACAATTAGCGAGGAATTTTAATGGAAAGAATTACTGTGAAATATAGTACTCTTCATCCTCTAAAAATGAGTCTGAGAAGTCTTCAGAAGGCTCTTCGAAGGTGTCTTTTGCCGCACCAGGTTCAGTTCCTTCAACAAAAGCTTCCATAAAAGACTTTGAAGAACCTGAGCTTGCCAGTTTTCCAGTTTCAGGATTTATTGCCACATTTACTATTCCACCAGGAATTGGAAAGTCTGTTTCACCATACTTTTTTATTCCCAATTCCATGTAGTTTTTCCATATAGGCAGAGCTGACTTAGCACCTGTTTCACCCCAGCCCAAAGTTTGGTTATCATCAAACCCTGTCCACACTCCTGTAACAACTTTTGATGAAAAACCCAAAAACCAAGCATCCACGTAATTATTTGTAGTACCAGTCTTTCCGCCAATGTATGAACCAATACTTCTTGCACCTCTTCCAGTTCCATTTTCGACAACCCCTTTTAAAAGGTTTGTCATTAAGTACGCTAGCCTTGGATCATAAACCTGATCCTCATCTAGACTGGCCAAAAAGGGATTAATTTTCTCTTCTGGAGTCTGCTCAGAATCTAACTCTTTCTCACCAACGGCTTCTTCTCCCGAAATGTCTTCAAAGGAGTCTGGACCTTTTTTTACTTCATCATTTTCGGCAAGCTCCAACTCTGAAGCTTCTATAATCTCTTTGATCTTGTCTTTCTTTTCAAAGTCAACAAGATCTCCGTATCTGTCTTTAACTGATAGAACGGATTTAATTTTAACTTTTTTCCCGCCATTTGGAAAAATAGCATATGTCTTAACAAGATCTAGGAGGTTGATGCCAAAAGATCCCAAAGAGACACTTAAATCCTTTGGCAAGTCAGCATCTACCTTAATCCTCTCAACAAAATTAATAATCTTTGAAACACCTACATCTTGAGTTAAGCGGATAGTGGGGATATTTCGGCTTGTCTCCAAGGCCCTCCTAAAGGACATCTCCCCCTTAAACTTGCCGTCATAGTTTCTAGGCTTCCAGCTCAAACTATCATCCACACCGCCCAACGCCTGTGGGGAGTCAAGAAGCATTGAGCTTGGAGTGAAGCCATTTTCAAGGCCCACAGCATAGAGTAAAGGCTTAAACGCTGAGCCAGGTTGCCTGTTTGACTGTACGGCCCTATTAAATTGGGACTTTGCAAAGTCACTTCCGCCAACCATTGAGATTATTTCACCAGTGTGTGGGGAAATAGCCAGTAGAGCTCCTTGGGCATCTGGCTCCTGATCAAGTGCCATCAGGAAAAATTGCTGTTTTTTAAAGGTTTCCAAGGTTTGCTCATCCTTTAATCTCTTCCTAAAGTGGGAGTGAAGATACTTAAATACAGACCTAGGCGCTCCAAGAACCTTCACATTAACAACATCGCCTTTTTTAAGTATTGTTTCAGGCCTAGTGACATAGGACCAATAGTGTCTTTCCTCTGTGATATTTCTTTCATGGGCCCAGCGAAAATGTTCATAAGGAATCATCCCCTTTACACCGGCCAAACTAACATAGATCATTCTTTGGCTATCACTTACTCTAGTGACCATGGCGTTGTAGTTTTTGCCAACTTCCACTAACTTTAGAAACTCATCATTTGGATTAATTCCAATTTCCAAATAGTTCTTCCACTTGCCCTTTGATTGGGCAAACTCTTCTTTTTCATAGATGAGAGCATTTTCAATCTCTCCTTCTTGATACTCATATTCAGGCTGAGTCGTTCCATCCGCTTTAAAAGTGAAATGATATGACGACTCTTCATAAATTTCTTTCCGCTGTTTTATCAGATTTTCTTTGACCTGGTCTTCATCCTCCCATGTTTCGATGGGTCCTTTAAATCCCTGTCTTTTGTCTATTGCCTTGACACCCTCAAGTACTTCATCTTCGGCTTTTTTTTGAAGTGACCAGTCAAGTGTTGTCGTGACCTCATAGCCTCCAGTTAAGAACTCTTCTTCGCCATACTCCTCTAGCAGTCTTTGTCTTATCCAATCAGTAAAGTAGCCGGCCTTCATAAGGTTTGGCTCTCTGGACTTCATTCGGATATCTTCAGCAAGAGCACTTTCATACTCTTCTTTAGAAATTTTGCCTGTATCAAACATTCTTTTTAGAACGTACTTTTGCCTTGTTTTTGCGTATTGAGGATTTACGTAAGGACTATACCTGCCAGGAGCGACAAGAAGGCCAGCAATAAGAGCAGATTCTGCAATGGTGGCCTCAGTAAGCTCTTTATCGAAGTATCCTTTGAAGGCTGCTTTCACTCCATAATAGCCCCCACCCAAATAGACTTGATTCAGATATAGGAACAAGATCTCTTCTTTAGTGAATTTGTCCTCAATCTTTTTAGCCAAGAGAAGGTCTTTAATTTTTCTAGTGTATGTCCTCTCGCTTGATAGCAATAACGATTTTGCAACCTGCTGAGTGATGGTTGAGGCTCCTTGAACAATTCTGCCGGCCTTGATGTTTTTCACCATTGCTCTAGCGATTCCAATGTAGTCCACGCCTGAGTGGTTATAAAAGTTGTCATCCTCCGCAGCTAAAAATGCGTTTACGATCCTCTTTGGAAACTCTTCAAAGCGTGCGATCTCCCTTCTTTCTTTTGCAAGTTCCAATAAAAGCTCCCCATCTTTTGAGTATATTCTAGAAGGGATTGGTGGATTGTAATCTGCAAGAGTATTAATCTGTGGCAAATCGAAAGATATTGAAACAATTAGCCCAAGAACAAAGAGCCCACCTAAAAAACCAAGTGAGGCTAGGGCCAACAAAAATTTTATGAAAGGTCTCAAAACAAATCCTTTTTATTAAGAGTATAAAGCAAATTAATTTCAAATACAGGCTCTAATTATTGCCTGCTTCTAAGCTAACGGTCTCAAATACCATTTTTGCAAAAGCTTCGTTTGGAGTCTTCACCAGATTTAGATAGTCAGAGATATTCTCCAGAGCATCCATATAGTCCGACGATTTTAAATTGGCGGAAAATGTGTCTTCATGAGTCGAGCTTTTAATACGAGAAAACACTCCAAACAGAAATCCATCTGGTCGCTTAAAAGAGATCTTTTCTGGCAGAAGACTAATCCTAAATATGTGGTCGGCACCATAGCTTGCCAACTTTTTGGAGTAATCATATCGATTAAAAGTCATAAGACTGCTCTTATTTGATAGGTTTACCGCCTTTGAAATTGCATCACTAACCTTCTCACTTAAGTCGAGTCTTATCTCTCCACTTTTAATGTGCGGAATTATTAGAACTTTTTGCAACTGATTTAATTTGAGTTCCTTAAACTCTTTCTCTGTAAAGCTGTTTAGGATATTTCTCCATTCAGTACTAAACGGTTTTTTATCGCCTAGTTTTTGAAAAAGCTCAAACATCTTCCATTCAACCATATTGGCCGTGCCATATTTTGCATAAAGTGCGGCAACTACAGAGCTGAAACCAAAAGAGCTGACAATGTCGACTCGAATGTTTTTCTTTTCTAATTCCTTGATTGTGGATACGTATCCGATAGAGAAGTATAGGCTAGGAAGTAGATCTAGAGCTAGAACTGGACGGTTGTTTGAGTCCTCCCCTTCAAGGCCCTCGTCGCCTTCCAGTGGTGGGCCATAATCTATACTTTTTTTATTCTCAATTTGGACTACTTTTCTTGGGCCCATATCTTCAAAATCGACAACACTAAGTGAGTTTTTCTCAGGTTCGCCAATATGAGAACATCCCCATAGTAAAAGTATGGCTGCTAGTAATGAAACGGACACATTCATTAATTTTCTTCTTCGTACTGCTCTTCTTTTAGTGTATCAGTCAAAATAGAAATTTTCTTCTCTGCATCTTTAAGGAGTCCACGGCAATCTTGGTAGAGCTTTATACCATTCTCGAACTTCTTAATACTGTCATCAAGTCCAAGCTCTCCCCCCTCAAGTTCCTCAACAATTGATTCAAGTTTTTCAAGGGCAGTTTCAAATTTTTTTTGTTTACTCATATATCTCTCCCACAGGTCAAAAAAATGACACAGGAATTTTTTTTCTGTCACTTAGATCATTTTCTAAGATTTAACATATATATTCCCAGTATAAAAGCTAAGAGACTGAAAAGACGAACCTATTCCATGTTTTTAAGTACTTTCCAGGTCATTTTTGCACCTGTCATACGCGTCAAAATATCACCACTCGAAACACTCCACCATACAATTTCATACACTTAGCCTCTGTGGACATTTTTTCCGATAGCTGATTTTTTGGCATAGGGATTGCTAAAATCTTGGGGAGGTTAGATTTAGGATGAATCTGGCCAAAATGTCAGGAGGACAATTTGAAAAATATTTGGGTGCCGCTATCTGGTCAGATTGCTCAGCAGAGGAAGGTTGAGACTATTGCCAATAACATAGCGAACGCAAATACGGCAGGCTTTAAAAAAGACAGGCTCGTGTTTAAAGAACATCTCACTGCTCTTACCAAGGGAAGTGATGACATCGATCTTCCCAATAAGGAGTGGAGTCCCGATGACTTTTATCGAAGCCAAGGAGCAGAAAACGCCTACGTTAAAGTTGATGGAAGTTACACAAACTTTGAGCAGGGAGATTTAAAGCCAACAAACAATCCACTTGATATGGCCTTATTTGGAAAAGGCTTTTTTGAAGTTTTGACACCCACCGGCATCAGATTTACAAGAAAAGGAAACTTTGCAGTATCCAAGGATGGAGAACTTGTGACGGATAGAGGCTACAAGCTTTTATCCCCACCTAAGGCAGATGGATCTCAAGGAGGAGATCAACCTGCCCAAATTTCCGATATTGGCGATATTTCCAAAAGAATCATTAAGGTCCCACCTAAAACACGAATCTCTGTATCCAAAGAAGGAGAGATTTTTTCAAATCAGGGAGTACTCGGAAAGATTTCAGTTGTTGAATTCAAAGACATTCATGCCTTAAAAAAACAGGGCAACGCTTTGTTCATTAATAACGATTCCAAGAATGTTAAGCGTGAAAGTATTTCTACTACCGTAAATCAGGGATTTATGGAGGGCTCAAACGTAAACGCTATTCAAGAAATGTCAGAATTAATCAAGGCACATCGACATTTTGAAAATATCCAGAAGGCCATAAACACTTATGACAGTATTTCTGGCAAAGCCGCAAACGATATAGCAAGGTTTTAGGAGTTTACTATGAACATGTTCGCTAAGATTTTTACAATTTTTATCAGTGCTAGTTTTTCAACGAACTCAATCGCCATGCTTAGAGCTCTAAATACCGCAGCGACAGGAATGGCCGCCCAAGAGTCCCAAGTGAACACGATTTCAAACAACATAGCCAACGTTAACACCACCGGATACAAAGCTCAAAGAACTGAATTTGAAGACCTTCTCTACGAAACAGTTGAAGAGGCCGGTGGTCGATCAAGCAATAATACAGAGTACACAGTAGGCCATCAGGTTGGCTCTGGAGCGAAAGTTTCGGCAACAAGGCGCCAGCACACAATGGGCAGCCCACAAATCACTAACAGGCCATATGACTTAATGATTATGGGCGATGGGTTCTTCGGTGTTCAGGTTGGAGATCAAATAATGTACACTAGAGACGGCTCTTTCACCGTTGATGCTCAAGGAGTACTCAAAACGAGAAATGGTTACCCTCTCCTTCCCGGCATTACAATTCCACCAAACACCAAAAGCTTAAATGTTTCGGAAGGCGGGCAAGTTCAAGCTTACCTCACAAATCAAACAGCACCAGTAGAGCTTGGTGTCATACCAGTGTTCACTTTCGTCAACCCAGCTGGACTCTCTGACAAAGGTGGCAATCTGGCGGTTGTGACTACTGCTAGTGGCGAAGCAATTCAAAACATCGCGGGAACAGAGAACTCTGGGGCGATTCAACAAGGAAGCCTTGAGTCCTCCAATGTCAGCATCATGAATGAAATGACAAATATGATTAAGGCCCAAAGGGCGTATGAGATGAACTCCAAAGTTATGGGTGTAGCTGATCAAATGCTCCAAACCGTAAATAATATTAGGTAATATGTTAAAAACACTTTTTCTAAATCTTTTTCTAATTACCAGCACGGCACTTTCCAAAGAGTGCCTTATGCAGACTAGTGAGCGAGTTTTTAAAATCAATAAGATTTTGGACTCATCATTTATAAAGAGCACCAACTGTCCAGACAACGCGAAAAATCGTTTTATTAAGTTTATTTCAAGTGCTTCAGGAAGACTAAACCCAAGGCACCTCTCTCAGCTATTTGAATCAGAGTATGGCCTTTCAATGAAATTCTCCAATCAAATAGAGGTTGTAGATGCAAAAGATTTTATTGCTGAAAGTCTTAACAATAAGGACCTCGTAATTGATTCATTATCAAGTTTATATGGCAATGCCAGCATTAATCTTGAAAATAACGATACTTTATCTGTTGAGTGTGGCAACTGTGACCGCCCAGGGGACAAGAATATAAAGCTTCTCATCAACGGAAAAACAGTTTGGTTAAGTGGTAAGATAAAAATTAAAAGAAAAGGCTTCATGGTTAAAACTGATATTGCAGCATTCTCAGAAAACCTAGATGACTCAATATTGGAACAAACTTATGGAGTCGACAGTGGCAAAGTTGCTCTCTTTAGCGATGTCAGTAATCTCAAATTTTATAAGTCGCGCCGGCCAATTCGAAAAGGAAGCCTCCTTAAACAAAACGATTTAGTTTTGAAAAACCTTATTAAATACAACAACAAGGTGGATGTACTAATAAAATCAGATGGCCTTTCACTCAAAACTAAAGCTATAGCAAGAGAAAATGGAAAGCTTGGCGATCTAATAAGGTTATTTAACTCTAAAACGAAAAAAGTCCTTACCGGGAAGGTAATTGATCAAAATAAGGTATTAGTTGAACTATGAAAGCTGCGCTCTTAGTATTGTTAACCATTTTTCTTTGCTCCTGTTCATCTTATGTTAAGAGTTTGCATAAACAAATTAACCGAGAGAATAGGGCCCAACGCTCTCAAGCATTACAAAGTTACTACCAACAAAATCCAGCAATGCTTGACAGAGCAAATGACAGAAGGCCGATTGAGAATCCTGTAACTTTAGGTGGTCAGAGAACGCCTAAAAATCTGATGCCTCGTGTGAAAAGACAATATGGAAACCCAAGGGCCAGAGCAGAGGATTTAAAAGACAACGACGATTCAGGCAGTCTTTGGTCTGGAAAAAACAGTGAGAGTTTTCTCTTTGTTACAAACAACATTAAACGCCCCGGGGACATTGTTATTATAGACGTTCTTTCAAAACTTAAAGACGATATAACCGAAGAGCTTAAGCGGGCCTACCCAGACCCGCCAAAGAAAAAGAAGTCCCAAAGTGAGACAGCAGACACTGAAGTTCAGGAAAATAATGATAATGAGCCTGCTTCTGATGGAAAAGATCAAAAAGTTCACGACAAGATTTCAACTCAAGTTATTGAGTCCGTAAACAAAGACTACTTGCTCGTTCGTGGTAGAAAAGAAGTCCTATTTAAGGATGCAAAAAGATACGTAGAGATACAGGCACTGGTCTCTAGAAAAGACATAACTGACAACGACACGGTAAAATCAGATCGCATTTTAGAACCTAAAATTAGAGTATTGAGGTATTAATGAAGCTTTTCTCCACTTTCCTATTTATCTCCCTTTTCAGCTCCGCGTTTGCCGATAACCGATTAAAGGATATCGCCACAATTAAGGGAGTAAGAGACAATCCTCTAATTGGATACGGACTAGTCATTGGATTAAATGGCACAGGAGACAGTGGTGGTGAAGTTACCAATAACTCTTTAAAAAAGATGTTTCAGACCTTAGGTCTTGACCCCGTTCAAGAAGTAAGTTCTGCAAACGTAGCTTCGGTCATCGTTACAGCAAAGCTTCCTGCTTTTGCGAGGAGCGGGCAAAAGATTGATGTCACGATTTCATCAATTGGAGATGCAAGCTCACTGGGTGGAGGAACACTCCTTGTAACTCCCCTCAAAGGTGGAGATGGAAAAGTTTACGCCATTGCAAGCGGAGCACTTAGTATTGGTGGATTAAAGCAAGGGGCCAAGTTTGCCACAACTGCTGCAATTCCAAACGGAGCGACAGTTGAGCAGGAAGTAAAAATGAATTTTAACGATAAGAAGTCGTTAAGAATGGCACTAAATACACCTGACTTTACTACGGCCGCAAGGGTTGTTAAAACGATTAACGAGAACCTCGGAGGCAAATTTGCCAGTGCCTCAGACTCTGCCACAATTGATCTAGTGGTACCTCCAAGTTATCAAAGAAGAGTTGTAGACCTTATTGCGATTCTTGAAAACTATAGAATCAACCAAGACCAGAAGGCAAAAATAGTAATAAACGAAAAGACAGGTACAATTGTGGCCGGCGGAGAGATCACTCTTCATAAAGTGGCAATTAGCCATGGAGATCTTACAATAAATGTTGGTGAAGAAGGTGAAGGCAAACCAGGCAGCCTCTTTATGATGGAGAAAAAGACCACCTTAAAAGATCTTGTAAATGCACTTAATGCAATTGGAACAAGTCCAGACGACTTAATCTCTATTTTTCAAACTTTGAAGAAAAATGGGGCATTAATTGCCGAGTTAGAACTCATATAGTGTCAATTTCTGGACTTAAACCATATTTTTTTATGGAATGTCGCGGTGAATTGATGTTATACTAAATATGAAGAAAGGCCATCAGGAAGAAGGCCGAAAAAAGTGAACCAGGAAGGTTTGATGTCAGAAAAGATAAATTCCATCAATCAAAATTCCCACATGCAGGCACGTGCAAAAAAGGCAGCCGCCAAGTACGAAAATGTGCCTAAAGAGTACATGGATGTAGCCCATGGGATGGAAACTCAATTCATCAATCACATGTTAAACGAAATGCGCAAGACAGTGAAAAGCACTGAGCCAGACAGCAGTGCAACTAAGTACTACAAATCTTTAATGGATCACGAACGTGCCAAGATAATGGCCGATACAGAAAATGGAATAGGATTAAAGGACGTAATCCTAGACCAAATATATCCTAAACATATGAGAGTCGGGATGCCTAGCAAGCATGCCATAAACGCTTACCAACAGGAAGTTGACTCCAAACAAGGAGAGAGCAATGAGCAATAGCATCGACACCAGAGCGCCATTTTTTCCAAACTCTAAAACGGCACAAAAAGAAGCTGCAAGATTAAGGAAAGCTGGAAATGTTCACCGAAACACCTATGATAGGGCCGAAGAGATTAGAACAAAGACGGCCAAAGATGCCAAAGTGAGCATACCTGAGTCAATTAAAGACTTTTCTAAAATTAAAAAAGCTGTAGATGCCTCGGAGCCGGTAGACAACCAAGCTAAGATTGCTGACCTAAAAGCACGTATTCAGGCAGGAACTTAC
>Ga0208203_1000173_pt1 | contig 31372 bp, 38 predicted proteins | sample DeeseametaMP2914_FD_184167 | JGI IMG/M metagenome (GOLD analysis project Ga0208203, IMG submission 184167) | Marine microbial communities from the Deep Atlantic Ocean - MP2914 (SPAdes) | ecosystem: Environmental > Aquatic > Marine > Oceanic | place: West of Santa Cruz de la Palma, Atlantic Ocean...
CCTCTTTAATTCTTCTTTTTTTGTCTAGACGAACTTGTTTGGTCAGCTCCTTCTCCTCTTTAATTCTTCTTTTTTTGTCTAGACGAACTTGTTTGGTCAGCTCCTTCTCATCTTTAATTCTTCTTTTTTTGTCTAGACGAACTTGTTTGGCCAGCTCCTTCTCCTCTTTAATTCTTCTTTTTTTATCTAGACGAACTTGTTTGGCCAATTCTTTCTCATTTTTAATTTCCTTTTTTTGTTCTAAACCAGCTTGTTTTTTTATTATTTCTAATTCTGATTTACTTTTTTTATTCTGTTTACTTAATTCTCTTATTTCAACAATCATTGTTTTTTTAAAATATGCCTCTTTTTCTTTATTATTAATGCAAGCATGATCACCACACCAATAAACTCTTTTACCGTTTGAACAAGCAAACACTAAAAGTGATAAAATTAATAAAATTAAATATTTCATTGTAAGCCCAAAGTTTCTTTTAATTGGTATGCAACATTCATATTTTGAACTGCTTGACCTGAGGCACCCTTGATTAGATTGTCTAGTACTGAGACAATTATAATCTTGTTTCTTTTTCTGCTTTTACACACAGAAATTTTGCAATAATTTGTATTTATTACATCTCCTGTACCTATGGGAGAGTTAAATTTAGCTATTTTAACAAAAAAATTATCTTTGTGATATTTTTTCAAAAACTTATAGATTTTTTGAGCATTATTTTTTCCATTCGTTTCCAAGTATATAGTAGATAGAATTCCTCTAAACATTGGTATGAGGTGTGGTGTAAAAAAAACATTAATCTTTCTTTTTGATACTTTTGATAATTCTTGATCAATTTCGGCCATATGTCTATGAGATCCTATGCCATATGCGGAAACAGAATTAAATAAGTTTTTGAAAGCAAATTTTTTCTTTATATTTATGCCAGCACCGGAATAACCTGACTTAGAATCTATAATAATATTGTTAATATTTATCATTCTTTTTTGAACCAAAGGTATCAATGGAAGTTGGACAGAAGTAGGATAACAGCCAGGACAAGAAATAATGTTATGCTTGTTAAGTGTATTTCTTGAAAATTCTGTAATGGCATAAATTGATTTTTTTATAAGTTTTTTACAGTTATGATCAATTCCATACCATTTTTTGTATAATTTAGAATTGTTTAGTCTAAAATCTGCCGATAAATCGATTAATTTTATATTGTCTGGAATTCGTTTCGCGATTTTTTGCGCTTCGCCATTCGGAAGTGCTGTAAAAAGAATATTTACTTTGTTCCAATTTATTTTTTTTATTTCTGAAATTTTAGGTAAATTTTTTTTTTTAATTCTTTTATCAAAAACATTAATTGATTTTCCAATAGATTTTCGTGCACACAAATAGACAATTGTAGCTTTTGGATGGTTTGATAATATTTTAATTAATTCTAACCCCACATATCCAGTTGCTCCAGCGATCGCAATATTTAATGAATCTTTCATGTTTTTTGATTATACAAGTTATTATTCTTAAGAGATATTGTAACGAAGATTTATCTTTTAGAAAACTGGAAGCTTCTTCTTGCTTTCCGACGGCCGTATTTTTTTCTTTCTACAGCTCGAGAGTCTCTCGTGGTAAGTTTTTCTTTTTTTAAAGCTGGTTTAAGATCTGGTTCAAATTGTATTAAACCCCTTGCTATACCATGCATTATTGCTCCAGCTTGACCTGATAGACCACCTCCTTTTACAGTGCATCTTACATCAAATTCATTTTCTCTTTTAACTACTGCGAATGGCCTACAAACTGCAGTTTGTAAGTTTTGATTTTTGAAGTAATCTATCATTTTTTTTCCATTGACATTAATACTGCCAGAACCTTTTTTTAACCAAACTCTTGCAATGGATTTTTTTCTTCTTCCAGTTGCATATTTAGCTTCTTTAAAGTCTAATTTAATTTCTTTTTTTACAGGTTCAGGATTTAATTGTGATTCCATATTAATTTATTGAAATTTTATTTTTAAAATTAATTTTACCAAAATCAATAATTTTAGGATTTTGTACTTCGTGTGGATGTGATTTACCCTTATATATTTTTAACTTTGAAAGCTGTTTTTTTGCTAATGGACCTCCTGGTAACATTCTTTTTACAGCTAACTTTAAAATTTCTTCTGGCTTTTTATTTATTAACAAGGAGGGAGTAGTGGTTTTGAGGCCACCTGGGTAACCTGTATGTCTATAATATTTTTTGTTATTAAACTTTTTGCCCGTAAATTTAATTTTTTCTATATTTGTCACAACTACAAAATCGCCATTATCCATATGAGGTGTATATTGACTTTTATTTTTTCCTCTTAAGACCACAGATATATAAGCAGCTAGCCTACCCACAACTGCGTTTTCAGCATCTATTAAAAGCCAATTATTTTTAACTTCTTTTTTTTTAATAAAACTTGTCATCGTAATTGGCGCATAAGTACTGAGATTAATAATCAAAGTCAAATCTTTTGGAATTAAAAAAGCCTTTACAACTAGATTATTTCTTAGTTTAATAAAACGTCGCCGATTTGTATCTGATTGCGGACACTAAACTGCTAAAATGATAGTTTAATAACCGTTATATCTGGTGGTTTTTTTGTACACGTAAATTCGGCATAGGTATTTGACTATATTGTGTATCTTGAATTATTCTAAGACAATAAAAAAGGAGAATAAAAATGGCCAAAGATATAAAGAATCCAGAAACAATAGCGATACATGGAGGAGAATACAGAAGTGATCCTGCCACTACGGCAGTGGCTGTACCTATATATCGGACTACCTCTTATCAATTTAAGGATACAGATACTGCAGCTAATCTCTTTGCCTTAAAAGAGTTTGGAAACATATATACGCGTATAATGAATCCAACCTGTGATGCATTGGAAAAAAGAGTTGCGGCATTAGAAGGGGGTCTGGCTGCTCTAGCAGTTAGCTCTGGACAGTCTGCTTCAGCATTTTCTTTACTAAATGTTGCTCAAGCAGGTGATAATGTTATCAGTTCAACAGACCTGTACGGTGGAACTGTAAATTTGTTTACTCATACACTCAAAAGACAAGGGATAGAGGTAAGGTATGCCGATCCTATAGATCCGAAAAATTTTGAAAAATTATTTGATGATAAAACAAGAGCCATATATGCTGAAACTTTACCTAATCCATATTTGAGAGCCTTTCCTATCAAAGAAGTTTCTGACATTGGAAGAAAATATAACATACCTTTAATAGTGGATAACACTGCAGCGCCAATCATTTGTAAACCATTTGAACATGGAGCTGCCGTAATTGTGCATTCATTAACAAAATATATAGGAGGTCATGGTACGGTAATTGGTGGAATTATAGTTGATGGAGGAAACTTTGATTGGACTGCAGATCCAAAAAGACATCCTTTATTTAATGAACCAGATCCAAGTTATAGTGGAGCTGTGTGGGGTAAAGTTGTTCCAGAATTAACAGGAGCGAATGTAGCTTTTGCTGTAAGGGCCAGAGTTATATTACTTCGTGACCTGGGATCTTGTTTATCCCCAGATAACGCTTTTCAACATATCCAAGGTTTAGAAACTTTACCACTAAGGTTTAGACAACATTGTTCAAATGCAGAAAAAGTTGTTGATTTCCTATCAACACATAAAAGTATAGAAAAAGTGATATATCCAACTCTTTACAAAGGAGAAATAGCAAATAGAGCAAAAAAATATTTCAAAGGAGGAAATGGAGCGCTTGTTGGAATAGAAATAAAAGGTGGTGTTGAAGCGGGTAAAAAATTCATAGAAGCTTTACAAATGTTTTATCACGTGGCTAATATTGGAGATGCAAGAAGTTTAGCTCTTCATCCAGCTACAACAACTCATAGTCAATTAACTGAAAAAGAATTATTGGCTGCTGGAGTAACACCTGGATATATAAGATTATCAGTTGGAATTGAACATCCTGATGATATTATTGCAGACTTAAAGCAAGCTTTAGAAACCTCTGGAAACGTAAAGCTAAAAGCTGTTAGTTAATTCTAGAGTTTTTAAATACTAGAATTAAAGATGTTGTAATTAAAAGTATTGAACCCATTTGATGCATAGATGCTAAAATTATGTGCGCTCCTGATAATACTGTTAAAATTCCTAAAATAATTTGTAAAAAAAGCGAAACAAAAACTAATAAAGTAGTTTTTCTTAAATAAGCAAAATCACTATACTTGTATGTTATTGTTCCAATGATCAAAAACAATAAAAATAGAAAATATGCCATATTTCTATGTATAAATTGAACTAATGATGGTACCTCAAATAAATTCAAAGAAAATAAATCTTTTAAATTAGAATCATTAGGAAAATAACTTTGATTCATTAATGGCCATGATTGATATATTTGGCCAGCGTCCAAGCCTGATACAAAAGCACCTATAGATATTTGAACCAGCACACAAAATATAAAAAAAACCGACAGATATAATGGTAACTTTTTATTGGAAATAATTACAAGTTGATTTTTATATTTAAGATAATTCCAAAGCAGTAAAATAAAAATAATAAAAGCTAAAGTCAAATGTAAAGCCAAACGATAATGACTCACGTCAGTTCTTTCAGTTAAGCCACTTTTAACCATATGCCATCCGATAAAACCTTGAAAAAATATAAGAAATAAAATTAGGTAAAAAGAAATTAATGAATTTTTTTTTATTAATTTTTTAAATGTAAAATAAATTAAAGGTATTAAATAGAACAATCCAACAATACGTCCTAATAATCTATGTGTATATTCCCACCAGTAAATAGTCTTAAATTGTTCTAAAGTCATTGATGAATTTAACAAACTGTATTCAGGTATTTGTTTATAGAACGAAAATGATTTTTCCCATTCATTTAACGATAAGGGTGGTAATATACCAGAGATTAAATCCCATCTAGTAATTGATAATCCTGAGTTGGTTAATCTGGTTAATCCTCCTACAACAATCATTAAAGCTACTAGAAAAGTTATTAACAATAACCAATATGAAATATAAATATTTTTATTTTTCTTAGACATGAAATTAATATACATATCTATTTAATAAATTAAAAATTGCTTATTTGTCACCATAATGAATAAAAAAAAACTGAATATAGCTAGGAATAAAGTTGATCAATTAGACCAAAAAATTTTCAACTTAATTAAAAAAAGAACTCAAATTGTTAAATATATGTTGAGTTTAAAAAAATTTAGAAAAGAAATTGTTGATCACAAAAGAAATAATGAAATTTTTAAAAAAATTAAAAATAAATCAATTAAAAATGGCATTGATCCAAAAATAACAAGAAGAATATGGCAAGCTATGATTTGGAGCTATGTTGATTTTCAAAGAAGAAATTTTAAAAAAAAATAATTATTTACTATGAGGTGGTAATTTTTTCTCAATAAACATTTCGTGCTTACGTGTTGCAGGATTATATTTCTTCACTTTTAGCTTTACTTTTGCTTTTTCACCAGATGTAGGTTTTTTAACATAATAAAAAAAAGGACTATTTGGTTTGTTTTCTGGGACAAGACGTACTTTTATAGAAGTTTTTTTAGCCATTTTTAAATTTTTTCAACTCGCTTATAATTTTAGAGATCTTTTTTATTTTGTCTTTAATAATTTTGGTATTTTTCAAATCTGACTTATATATACCAAAATTCATATTATCGTCAAGAGAGTGAATATCTGGATTATTTAATATTTTTTTTACTCCATTAATAGTTAAACCTTTTTCTTTTAACAAAAATTTTATTAGTTTAATAATTTGAAAGTTTTGTTTTGAGTAATACCTTCTCTTGCCGGCTCTAATCAATGGCCTAATTTGTTTAAATTGAGTTTCCCAATATCTAAGAGTGTGTGTTTGTAAATGACCAGTTTTTTTGTCGATAAGACCGAGCATTTTAGTTACTTCACCAATAGTTTTATATGCAACATCAGACTTAAGATAACTTTTCATTGACGGTTTAATTTTTCTTTAATTGTATTTGATGGTTTAAATTTAACAACTTTTCTAGCTATAATTTTAGCTTCAACTTTTGTTTTTGGATTACGGCCTATTCTTTCTTTTTTATCAACAACTTTAAACGTTCCAAAGGATGAGATTTTAATTTCATTAAATTTTATTAATCCTGAAATTAAAGATTCAAAAAAGTCATCAATTATTAATGATGAAATATTTTTAGAAAATCCTAAATTTTGGTGGACATTATTACTGAGATCTTTTCTAGTAAAATTTTTTTTTAGCATTAACCAAAAAATAATATTGCTTTATTCAACCGTCAACAGTAAATAAATGTGATTTTATCTTTTCTAATAGATTGGCTTTTACAATTTTATGACACACATTTATTGAATGAGCGAATCCTATAGCGTCTGTAGATCCATGACTTTTAACAACTGGGCCTTGAAGACCTAATAATATAGCTCCATTATAGTTTCGTGGATCTAATCTTTCTTTAAATTGTTTGAGTGATTTGTATGATAGTAAAATTGATAGTTTGTTTAAGGATTTTCTTAAATTTTTTGTTATAAAATTTGCCGTACCTTCAGCCGTTTTTAAAGCGATATTACCAGTAAAACCATCGGTAACAATAACGTTAACGTTGCCATCCATAATATGATTTCCTTCAATATATCCATGAAATTTAAAATCATTTTTATTCGATTCTTTAAGATGTTGATAAGCTTTCTTAATTGCTTCGCTTCCTTTTATTTCTTCCAATCCAACATTTAATAATGCAATTTTTGGTTCGATCTCAGGATATAAAGCTTTATGTAAAGCTGCTCCCATATAACTAAAATCAATTAAATTTTTATCGGTACACTTAATGTTGGCTCCCAAATCTAACACTACATTCATTCCTATTTTATTTGGCCAAAGACCAGCAAGAGCAGGTTTTTCAACCCCATCAACCATATTCAAAATTAATTTAGATAATAGAAACAATGCACCAGTATTTCCAGCTGACAATGTAATTTGTGATTTATCATTTTTTTGTGATTCAATAGACTGCCACATGCTAGTGCTTTTACTTTTTTTAGCTGCAGTTAAAGGACTTTCTTCATCTTTAATATAATTTTCGCTATGAATAATTTCACAATAATTATTGATTTCGGGTTTTTTATTTATCAAAACGTTTAATTGATCTTTATTACCGTAAAGTTTGAAAAAATTTTCCTTATTTTCTTTTAAAGATAATTCAATACCATCAATTATTTTTTTTGGAGAGTTTTCTCCACCCATTGCATCAACTGCAATATTTACTTTATCAATCATATAATTTTATTAAAATTTTATTTTTTGGGATCAAAAACTTGCCTGCCTTTATAAAAGCCAGTTTTTAAATCAACATGATGCGAAAGTCTAAACTCTCCAGACTTTTTATCCTCAATAATATTAACACTTTTAATTCTATGATGAGATCTTCTTTTATCTCTTTTAGATTTTGATGTTTTTCTTTTTGGTACAGCCATTTCTATAAGATTTATTAATAATTAAAATTTAAATCACCCTTTAATACACTATCAAGGCTTAAATCCAAACAAAAAGCTTGATATTTATCAAAATACTCAACTAATCCAATATTATTAGTACTTTTTTTGTCTACATTTTGCGTTAAGTATTTAAGTAAAAACAAATTTTTGTTCTTTAAGTTTTTTTTTTTATAATTTTCACAATTTAACAAAATATTATAAAAAATTTTTACTAAAAACTTCATATTTTTGTTAATCGTCATATCACCATAACCAATTTCTCTCATATTTAATTCAATCTTATTAAAGATGAAATCAAACATTTTTTGGAAAAACTCTTTATAAAATTGACTTTTATCTTTTTGTTTTAATTTGATAAATAAAAAAGAAATATGTAGAAAAATAAGATTAATTCGATTTTGAAAAGTATCAATCAGACCCAGTTTGGTGTAAAATGATTTATTTCGTGATAAAAAGAGAATTTTATTATATAATTTATTTTCCTGAGATTTAATTTGTTTAAACATATGAAAAAAACTATATTTTTTTTACTAGCTTACTTAATTTTTTTTACTGGATGCCAACGTCATGAAGTAATAAAAACTCATGGAATAGCATATCTTGACAAAAGAGAAAAGTTAATAGTTGTAAACAAATCAAATAAAAATGACACAATTAAGATTTTGGGTCATCCAGCTACTAAAGGAATGACAGACGATAATTTGTGGATTTATATAGAAAGAACAAAAACTCGAGGAACATTATTAAAATTAGGTAGAAGTTATTTAAAAAAAAATAATGTTTTAATTTTAGAATTTAATAAATATGGTGTTCTTAACAAAAAAAAATTTTATGATAAAGAAAACATGAAAAAAATAAATTTTGCTAAAGCTATTACTGAAAATGATGTAAGGAAAGAAAATTTTATATATAGTTTTTTATCTAGTATTAGACAAAAAATGGAAGTAAAAAAAAAATAATATTAATGAGCTATCACAGCTAAAAGTAATAAAGCAACTATATTAGTAATTTTAATCATAGGATTAACAGCTGGGCCAGCTGTATCTTTATAGGGATCTCCTACCGTGTCTCCCGTAACCGCAGCTTTATGTGCTTCAGAACCTTTTCCACCAAATTTTCCATCTTCTATGTATTTTTTTGCATTATCCCATGCTCCACCACCTGCAGTCATTGATATTGCAACAAATAAGCCTGTGATTATAACACCTAATAACATTCCTCCAACAGCGGATAGCGCTGCTTCAATGCCTCCTATCATTAAAATTATAAAGTATAAAATTATGGGTGATAAAACTGGTAATAAAGAAGGAATTATCATTTCTTTAATCGCTGCTTTAGTTAATAAATCCACTAATTTACCGTAATCAGGTTTTCTTTTTCGTTTCATTATTCCAGGAATTTTTTTAAACTGTCTTCTAACTTCAATTACTACTGCTCCGGCTGCTCTTCCAACAGCTCGCATTGACATTGATCCGAATAGGTAAGGCAACATTCCACCAATTAATAATCCAACAACAACGAAAGGATTAGTAAGATCAAAACTTACTGACATATTTTCCAATGAAGAACCACTCACATTTGAGAAAAATTTAATATCTTCTGTATAAGCTGCAAACAAAACTAAAGCACCTAGACCTGCTGAACTAATAGCATATCCTTTAGTAATAGCTTTTGTTGTGTTTCCCACCGCATCCAAAGCGTCTGTAGTTTTTCTAACTTTTTTAGGAAGATTTGACATTTGTGCTATTCCTCCAGCATTATCAGTAACTGGACCATAAGCATCTAGAGCAACAATCATTCCAGCTACAGCAAGCATTGTAGTAACAGCTATAGCGATTCCAAATAATCCAGCTATATAATTAGTTAATAAAATACCTGAAACAATTATTAAAGCTGGCAAAGCTGTTGCTTCCAAAGATACAGCTAGTCCTTGAATTACATTTGTTCCATGTCCAGTGATTGAAGATTTTGCAATACTTATAACAGGTCTAAATTTTGTTCCAGTATAATATTCTGTTACCCAAATAATAAGTCCTGTAATTACCAAACCAATAACTCCACACAAATAAAGTCCAAAACCACTAAACTCAGCATTTGTAGATGAATAAATACTATCTAATCCAATTATTTTATCTGTAACTGGATACAAAAAGATTAAAGATAAAATAGCAGTAGCTATAAAGCCTTTATATAACGCTCCCATTATATTTTTACTTGAACCCAAACGCACAAAAAAAGTTCCCGCGATTGAAGTAAGTATACATGTTGCTGCTATTGCGAGCGGATAAATCATCATACTTAAATTACCTAAGAAAAAAATTGAAGATAAAATCATAGTAGCAACTATTGTTACAGCATAAGTTTCAAAGAGGTCTGCAGCCATCCCAGCACAATCTCCTACATTATCACCTACGTTATCGGCTATAACAGCGGGATTTCTTGGATCGTCTTCAGGAATTCCTGCTTCAATTTTACCAACTAAATCAGCACCTACATCAGCACCTTTTGTAAATATTCCACCACCTAATCTTGCAAAAATTGATATTAATGATGCACCAAAGCCTAATCCAACTAGCGCATTTATTATTTCTCTATTTTCTATATTTAATTTTAATAATATTAGATAATAAATCGCTATTGATAATAAGGCTAAGCCAGCAACTAACATTCCAGTAACAGCGCCAGATTTAAAGCTAATATTCAAACCTGCAGATAAACCTTTTCTACAAGCTTCAGTAGTTCTTACATTTGCTTGAACTGATACAAGCATTCCAACATAACCTGCTGTTCCTGATAAAAAAGCTCCGATAAAATAACCAAGACCTACCCAAATTCCCAAGGCATATGTAATTATAATGAGAATAATAACTCCAACTATAGCAATTGTTTTATATTGACGGTTTAGATAAGCTCTTGCACCTTCTTGAATGGCGCTAGCAATTTCTTGCATTTTAGCGTTACCTGGGCTAGCTAATAAAATTTGTTTACCAACTATATATCCATATAAAATGGCCAGTAAACCTGCGGCTATAATAAGATTAAGTGTACCAATCATTTATTAAAATTAATTATGATTAAAAAAACGCAAATTGCCAAAAAAAAACATAAAAGGCAACCAGAATCTTTATTAAAAATCGTGTATATACCCCATTTTTTTAGTATTTAATATCAATTTATTCATATTATATCTAAACACAATTTTTTTTTCTTTTTTAATAAATCCAATTTTAGATATCTTAGTATTTAACTTTTTCGATAAAGAAATAATTTTCGATTTATTTCTAGAATTAAATGTCGTCACTTAATTTTAGTGCTCCTGGAATATTTAATGATAATGGTTTTAAATATTTGCTAATAAATGAGAATTCATTCATTTTTAACTCGGCTTAACTTAGATATTTTATCTAATATAGCGTTTAAAAAGCTTTTTTGTCCTGAGCCAATAAAAAAATCTGATACTTTTAAATATTCGCTAATAACAACTTTTACAGGTGTTTTGTGCATAAACATAAATTCATATATAGCAGCCATTATCATTAACTTTAATATTATTTCAGTTTTATTATCGTTTATATCTTCCTTTAACTCTTTATCCATTAAATCTTGAATTAATTCTTTTCTTTCAATTGTGCCAACAACAACATCTTTGATAAATTTTTTATATCTATGCTTTGGAAATGTTATCTTAGATTCTTTATTAAAATGATGACTATATAATTTTTGGACTACAATAACTCTAGGATTCTGAAGAGCTTCATTTTGATTCATCTTTTAAAATTCCCAAAACTGAAAGTACTGCTTTAGCCGCCTCTCCTCCTTTATTTTTTTTATTTGGATCAGCTCTTTCAATACCTTGTTTTTCACTTAAACAGGTAATTATTCCATTTCCTATTGGTTTTTTATACTTGATAGATAAATCCATTATTGCATTTACAGCAGCTTTAGAAATTAAATCAAAATGAGGTGTTTCACCTTTAATTACGCAACCTAAAGCAATAAATGCATCATAAGATTCTATATTTTTTACAATAGTTACTGGTATTTCAAACACACCAGGCACTTTAATCCACTCTGAAGAGATCTTGTGTTTGTTTAATACTAAAGTTGCTCCATTGTATAAATCTGATGTTATTTTTTGATAGTAATGTGCTGTAATTATACAAATTTTTTCCCTCATTTAATTATTTCTTGTTTTGTAATTTTTATGCCGTACCCCTCTAATCCAATAACTTTCTTTTGTGATCTAGTTACTAATATCATTTTTTTAATATTTAATGCTTTTATTATTTGTGCCCCTATACCATAGTTTTTAATAAGCTTATCCTCTCCACTTTTATAAAATTTTTTATTTTTATATCCCTTTAAAGTCTCAGAAACCGATTTAAGATTTGTATCTCTTATAAAGATTAATACACAATCTTTATGGTTTTGAAAATGCGCAATAGTTTGATTAAAATAATTTGGTAGTTTTTCTCCCATTAAGTAATTTTTTACAATATTCGATGAAATAACTCTTACTCTAGGATTTTTATTTTTATTTAAATTTCCTTTAATTAACGCAAAGTTTTCTGAATTATCTAACAAATTCTCAAAAATTTTTATATTATAATTTTGATTTTTAATTTTAATAATTGAAGATTTCTTAAATTTAATTAAGTTTTCTCGACTTAAACGATAAGCGATTAAATCATCAATTTTTCCCAATTTTAATTTATGCTTTTTTGCAAAATTAAGTAATTGTTTGCCTTTAGCCATTGTTCCGTCGTCATTCATAATTTCACAAATAACTGCTGAAGCACCATTTTTAGATAATTTTGAAACATCCACAGATGCTTCTGTGTGTCCAGCTCGTACTAAAACTCCACCATTCTTTGAAACAATAGGAAAGACATGACCTGGTGATACAATATCATTTTGAGTAACGTTTTTTTTGATTGCTGTTTTAATTGTGTGAGCTCTATCGTGCGCTGATATACCTGTGGAAACTCCTTTTTTTGCATCAATAGAAACTGTAAAGGCAGTTTGTGTTCTGGATTTATTAAGTGGTGACATTAATGATAAATTTAGTTTATTTACTTGAGTTTGGTTTAAAGCCAAACATATAAGTCCCCTACCGTATTTTGCCATAAAATTAATCGACTTTGCGGTTGATTTGGATGCTGGAATAATAAGGTCACCTTCATTTTCCCTTCCCTCATCATCTAATAAAATGAACATTTTACCACGTTTCGCATCTTGTAAAATTTCTTTAATTTTCGAAAACTTTATTTTGCTCATTTTAAATTTTTTTTTATATATTTACCCAAAACATCAAATTCAATATTTACAACATCTTTTTCTTTCAAATACATTAAATTAGTAAGTTTCAATGTTTGAGGAATAACAACTATTTGAAAACCATCTTTTAAGATCTTTGAAATAGTTAATGAAACTCCGTTAATAGTAATAGAACCTTTTTGGATTAAATATTTCTTATATTTTTTTGGTAATTTAAAATTAACAAACCAAGATTTTCCAACAAAATCAATTTTCTTAATTATACTTGTTGTATCCACATGACCTTGTGCAAAATGTCCAGAAATACGATCGCCATATCTTAATGATTTTTCTAGATTAACAAGATCTCCTTTAATTGAAGATTTAAAGTTAGTTCTATTTAAGGTTTCTTTTGAAATATAGAATTTACTTAAATTCCCTTTATACTTTTCTAGTGTTAAACAAGTCCCAGAACACGAAATAGATGATCCTATTTCATTTTTTGAAAATTTAATTTTGGATAGAATTTCTATAATACAATTATTATTGTTTTTATAGATCTTACTAATTTTTCCTGTGTGTTTAATTATTCCATTAAACATTATTTAATCCTGTACGAGATTAATTTATCACCAAATAGATTAACTTTTTCATTGGTAAATTTTCTATTTTTAAAAAATAATTTCATATTTTTTTTAAAGCTATTATTTCCATTCTGCCCAAGATTTTTACTAGATATAAAAAGTTGAAAATCATCCACTAAACCTTTATTTAAAAAATTAGTAGTCAAGTTTAGTCCAGATTCTAAAAAAATCCTAGAAAAACCTAATATTTTTACTTTCATAAGAATATATTTTAAATCAAAATTTCCATCCTCACTTAAAGGAATTTTGACAAGTTCAATTTTTAAATTTTTTAATACTTTGATTTTTTTTTGGTCAATTTTATTGAAAAAAATAATAGTACGATACTTATTTGCCGATCTAATTATATTAGATGTAATGTGTATTTTTAGCCTTTTATCTAAAATAATTCTAGATGGCGAATTATCTTCTAATCCACGAATTCTACATGTAAATCTTGGATTATCTATAATAATAGTATTAACACTCGTTAGGATGCAATCATGATTGCTTCTCATTAAATGTACTCTTCCGCGGGAAAACTTATTTGTAATCCATTTTTTTTTCTTACTGTTTGTATAAAAATCTTTCGAAATGGCCATTTTTGCTGTAACAAAAGGCAGAATATTTTCTTTGTATTTAAAATAACTTTTATAAAAATTTTTAATATCAGAACCAAGAATTCCATTTTGTACTCTTATTTTATTTTTTTTAAGTTGCTTTGTGCTTTTGTTATATGATCTGCGATCTGGATCATTTAGAGAGAAAAAAACTCTTTTAATTTTATTTCTTATAATTGTTTTAACGCAAGGTGGTGTTCTTCCGTAATGTGAGCAAGGTTCTAGAGTCACGTACAAATCGGAATTTTTAATATCATTTTTAGAATAAGTTATTGCATTTTGCTCAGCATGAGGTCTGCCATTTATGCCTGTGCATCCTGCGCTTATAATGCAATCATTTTTAACAATAACGCATCCCACTGCAGGATTTTCTTTTGTGTTTCCCAAATTTCTTTGAGCCTGCATTAAAGCAAGCTTCATAAAAAAAGAATGTTTTGATTGTTTATTCTGCTTTATAGACATTCAAGTTGCCGATGAATTGTTCAAAATCTTTCGCTTCTTTAAAATTTCTATAAACTGAAGCAAAACGAACATAAGCTACTTGATCTAAATTTGAGAGACCATCCATAATAAATTTTCCTATTGTAGACGTTGGAATTTCATTTTCACCGAGACCTTCTAAATTCCTGACAATTTTTGAAATAAACTTCTCAACGGATTCGCCATCTATAGGTCTTTTTCGTAAAGCTATAGTAATAGATTTAGCGATTTTATCCCTATCAAAAGGAGCTCGACGGCCGTTATTTTTGATCACAGTTAGTTCTCTAAATTGAACCCTTTCAAAAGTTGTAAAACGTTCTTTTCTATCACAAGCACATACTCTTCGTCTTCTAATTGCGGTTCCATCTTCAGTTGGTCTTGAGTCTACAACTGATGTATCTTTTTCTCTACAAAATGGGCAAAGCATAAGCTAATTTTCTTTCAAATGATTATAAATTGGAAATTTTGAACAAAGCTCTATAACTTCTTTTCTAACTTCAGATTCAATTTTACCATTATCTTCTTGATTTTTTGATAAACTTTCAATTACCTTGCTTATTAAATTTCCAACTTTTTTGAATTCGTTTAATCCAAAACCTCTGGTTGTTACAGCTTGTGTGCCAAGTCTTATGCCCGAGGTAATTGTCATTTTCTGTGTATCAAAGGGAATACCGTTTTTGTTGCAGGTAATATTTGCTTTTCCTAAACTGGTTTCTGCATCTTTTCCTGTAACTTTAAAAGGTCGTAAGTCAACTAACATTAAATGTGTATCAGTACCTCCTGAAAATATTTTAAAACCATTATTTTTTAAAGTTTCAGATAAAATTTTAGCGTTAGCAAGAACAGATTTAATATAATTTATAAAACTAGGTTGTAAAGCTTCTTGAAAAGTAACAGCTTTTGCTGCTATGATATGCATTAAAGGCCCGCCTTGATATCCAGGAAAAACAGCTGAGTTGATTTTTTTAATTATATCCTCTCTATTTGTTAAGATAATTCCTCCTCTACCGCCCCTTAAAACTTTATGTGTAGTTGATGTCACAACATCTGCATATTCAATGGGATTTGGATGTCCTTTTCCAGCTACTAATCCCGCAAAATGAGCCATATCCACCATAAGATATGCATTTATTTTATCTGCTATTTCTTTAAATTTTTTAAAATCAATAATTCTAGAATATGCGCTGCCGCCAGCAATTATAAGTTTCGGCTTATGTTGTTTTGCTAATACCTCGATTTGATTGTAATCAATAAGTCCAGTTTCTTTATCAACATCGTAATGAAATGAACTTAACCATTTCCCTGAAAGTGAAACTTTTGCTCCATGAGTTAGATGACCTCCAGAGTTTAAACTCATACCAAGTATGGGGTCTCCAGGGTTTAAAAGCGCAAGATATACAGCTCCGTTAGCTTGTGCTCCTGAATGAGGTTGTACATTTGCATATTTACAATCAAATAATTTTTTTACTCTTTCAAGCGCTAGGTCTTCAGCTTTATCAACGAATTCGCATCCACCATAATATCTTTTTGATGGATAACCTTCAGCATATTTATTTGTCATGATTGAGCCTTGGGCATCTAAGACAGCTTTTGAAACAATATTTTCTGATGCAATTAATTCAATATGCTGTTGCTGTCTTTCTAGTTCAAGCTTTATAGAATTATATAAATCTGGGTCTGTTGTTGATAAATCATTATCAAAAAAATTTTGATAATTGTCGGACATATATTTATTTAATTTTGGCATACACGTTTTATATTTTTTTTACTCTTCGCGAATGACGACCACCATCAAAATCAGTTTTTAAAAATGTACTTACACATTTTAATGCAACATTTTTTTTAGTCAACTTTGCTCCTATTGTCATCACATTAGCATTATTATGTAGTCTACTTAATTTTGTAGATTTAGTGTCATAGCACAATGCAGCTCTAATATTTTTGTGTTTGTTAGCAGCCATGGACATTCCAGTTCCAGATCCACATATTAAAATACCGAATTGATTTTTATCTTTTCTCATTTTTTTTGATAAAAGATGCGCATAGTCTGGATAATCAACTGAACTGGTATTTTCTGCTCCAAGATCCAACACTTTTTCCTTTTTTTTAATCAAAAATTTTTTAATTTCTTCCTTTAGTTTAAAACCAGCATGATCAGATGCTAGAACTACTTTTTTTGATTTTATTTTTCTATCTCTTGCCACTGCTAAAGTTAAAATTAAACTACATATATATAGTATAAAAATTTATACCACAATATTTTGATTTAGATTTTTATTAACTAATGAAACTTATAATCGGTCAAACATGCCACTAAATGGACTCTATTTTCTTCTCCACCGTTAAAAGCATTGTGATATTTTGTGTTGTTGGTAATCCAAACAGAGCCATCGGCAGGTAAGTGTTTTGCAACATTTTCGATAACCTGTAAACATCCAGGGTTTGTAATAATTGGTATATGCAATCTTGGCTCTGGATCTCTATGCCAGCTTAAAGTTGTTCTTGGCTTTTTTAATAAAATTCTTACTCGACCAAGTTTAAATTTAGAGGATAATTTTTCATAAACCTCTTTAAAATAAGTATGTTCGAAATCTTTTACAAACTCTGTGTATAGATTTTCATCTATAGGTTTATCTCTCGAAACTTCCTTGCCAGATTCATCCGGTTTCGTCCAAAAAACTCCCCTAGCATTATTTCCTTTGGTTGAAGCTGGATCCCCAGGAACTTGATTCAGACAGATTGCAGCAAAGTTAGGAATGCCATTTGCGCTATCATAATTTTTAATTTTTAAAACTTCTTCTAAACCTTTTTTAAGTTTTGAAACATTAAAAAGCATATTTTTAACTTTATGAAAATCTTTAAAATCGCTCATATAATCAAACTTATTACATTTGTAGATTAAATAATAGACCGGATTTGTCGCAATGGTATTATTAATTATAATAATATAAACTTAAAATTGTAGTGAGAACGGTTATTAAATGAAAAGCATAGGCTCATATCCCAGCACAAGACTAAGAAGGAATAGAAAAAAAGAATGGTCTCGAAGACTTGTGCAAGAAAGTACATTATCGCCAAATGATTTAATTTGGCCAATATTTATTTGTGAAGGCACAAATGTAAAAGAACGCATTAACACTATGCCAGGCGTTTATAGACATTCAATCGATAAGTTAGAAAAATTAGTTGAAAGTGCAATGGATAAAAATATACCAATGATCGCTTTATTTCCAAATATTCCAAACTCAAAAAAAAACAGCAAAGGATCTGAGGCTTTAAATAAAAATAATCTTGTGTGCAAGGCTCTAAGATTAATTAGAAAAAATTATAAAAATATTGGGATAATGTGTGATGTAGCTCTTGATCCATACACTAGTCATGGTCATGACGGAATACTGAAAAATAATTATGTAGATAATGATGAAACAATAAAGATTTTAATTAAACAATCTCTTTTACAAGCTGAAATGGGATGTGATGTTATTGCTCCCTCGGATATGATGGATGGTAGAGTTGGTGAAATCAGAAAAGCACTAGATAAAAATAATTATGAACTAGTTCAAATATTATCCTATGCTGTAAAATATGCCTCTAATTTTTACGGTCCTTTCCGAGATGCTGTTGGTTCAAAAAAAACTTTAAAAGGTGATAAAAAAAATTATCAAATGGATTTCAGGAATTCTAAAGAAGCTCTTAGAGAAGTTGCTTTAGACATAAAAGAAGGAGCTGATTTTGTAATGGTTAAGCCTGGAATGCCTTATTTAGACATAATAAAATTAATTAGAGACAATTTCAAAATACCCGTATTTGCCTACCAAGTTTCAGGTGAATATAGTTTAATTAAAAACGGAATAAAAAATCAAATTTTGAATGAAGAAGCAATAATCGAAAGTTTGACATCTTTTAAAAGAGCTGGGGCAAGCGCTGTAGTTACTTATTTTGCTGAAGAAATTGCCCAAAAGTTAAGATAACCACCACCATTTCTTTTTTCCCCATTTAATTTTATTCCATATTCTCTCGTGAAAATAATAAAAAAATGTTTTTGTTATAACCTCAAAACCAGCAATAGATGCACCCATTCCCCATTCACCAGTTATGATCCATGCTATAACAAAAGTATCTAGAGAAGCAGTAATTCTCCAAGTAAGTGTTTTTAATATAGATCTTATTTTATATTCTTCCATTAATTAAAGTATTTTTCTAAAATACTTCTAGACAAAGGCAGTCTAAGTCGGTGCGGCAAAATAAAATTTTCCATTAATAGGCTTTTATTGAAAGTTAAGGCTTCCTTAATTACAGCATTTGAAAAGTTTTTACTATTTTGTTCTAATAAAAGTTTAGGAATTTTAAAATATCTATCATTTATTTCAATAGTATTACTAATGTGATTTTCGGGGTAATTTTTATCAATAAAGTTAATTCCAAAACCAAGTTCCTTAATTAGAGATAATTCCCAGAAAATATATAATTGTATCCAATCATCATGATTAAATTGCTCAACTAGTCGATCGAAAGAATGATAAATTTTTTTATTAATTTGTCTTTCTGGTAATAAAATTTTTAAAATTGAAGTAGCAGCAAGAACACAAATAGATCTTTTTTTATCATCAAAAAATAAAGGAGAAATGGGTTTAATAAGTTCAGTATTAAAATAACCAACTTTATTCTCACCTTTAGACTTCCAATTCAACAAAATCTTGTTTCCTATTTGAAAATTTTTTTTTAATTTTTTGGAGGAACCGCCATAAACAACTCCGCTACATTTTCCATGATTTAAAGTAAATGCTTCAATAAAAATTGAATTTTCGTCGAAATTAGTTTTAGACAATAAATAACCTTCATCTTTCCAGTACATAGTTAATTTATATTTATGCTTTTCAATAAACGATTAGCACTATCTTGCTGTGCTTGTTGCTTAGAATTTCCAAATCCAATAAATTGCTTTGATCCATCAATGATGACTGAAATTTTAAAGATCGGATTATGTTTTGGTCCTTTTGAGCTTAAAAGACGATAGACCGGAAGTTTTTTGTACATTTTAAGGGAATGCTCTTGCAATTTGGTTTTAGGGTCTAAAATTGTAATATGTGATTTATTTATATCTTGTTTCCAAAGTCTTAGAACAAGTTCTTTAACGTAATTGTATCCTCTATCAACAAATATTGCTCCAATGATAGCTTCGCAGGCATCACTTAAAATTTTTTCATCTTTTCGAATAATTTTTTTTTTAGTATCACCCATTATAATAAAATCTTTAATTCCAATAGACCAAGCTAAAGAAGCGCAAGTTTTCCTATTAACTAATTTTGCAAATCTTTTATCTAGAACACCCTCAGTTTCTTTTGGATATATATCAAATAATTTGTTTGAGAGTACTAAACCAATTACCCTATCTCCCAGAAATTCAAGTCTTTCATTATTGATCTCATTATTGGCGCTTTTATGAGTTAAGGCTTGAATTAGCAATGATTTATTCTTTATTTTTATTTTCAATCTTTTTTCAAAATTTTTTATATTAGGATTCATTGTATTTTATTAAAAAAACGAGCTATTCGAATGCTTTCGTGCCATTTCCAAAATTTAAAAAAATTTCCCTTTTTTTTATCATTGGAAAAAAAAATTAATCTAGCCTTACCTACAAGATTATTAAAAGTAACATAACCAACACTACTTAAGTATCGACTATCTTTAGAGCAATCTCTGTTATCACCCATAAAAAAATAATGTTCATTAGGTACAATAAATTTATCCGTATTTTGCATTGTGCCTTCTTTATTATAAACCGCAATATATTTTTTCCCGTTCGGAAGAATCTCTTCAAACGCGTTAACATTCAATATTTCGTTACCACAATTAATATTAATAGTAATTTCTATTTTATTACGTTGTATCTTTTGATTATTTAAATAAAGATCACCATCTATGATTTGCAAAGTATCTCCTGGCAGTCCGATTAATCTTTTAATATAATCAGTTCTATTATCGGCTGGAGTTTTAAAAACTACTACATCTCCTCTTTCAGGATTTTTACTAAAGTATCTTTTATTTGTTAGGTTTGGACTAAAGGGTAATGAATGACGACTATAACCATATGAATATTTTGAAACAAATAATCGATCACCCACTAACAAATTTGGTTCCATGGAGGATGAAGGAATATAAAAAGGTTGAAAAAGAAAACTTCTAATTATTAATGCAATTATCAGTGCATAGATAATTGTTTTTATATTTTCAATAATTTTTTTTTTCATTAATTATAAGTGATTATTACAGTTGCCTGAGCCCAAGGTTTATCATCAGATAAAGATAAGTGAATATTATATTTTTTTCTTTTAATTTTTTTTTTAAGATAATCATCAACAGTACCTTTCAATCGAATAGATGGCTTGCCATAAGAATCATTATGTATTTCGATATTCTTAAATTTAATATCTTTTCTTATGCCTGTACCCAAAGCCTTACTTAAAGCTTCTTTAGCAGCGAATCTTTTTGCGTAAAATGCACCTGAATTTTTTTTTTTTTCACAATAAGCAATTTCATTTTTAGAAAAAATATTATTTTTGAATTTACTGCCATATCGTTTTAAAGATTTTTCCATTCTTACGATATTTACAATATCGGTGCCGATGCCAAAAATTTTCATATTATTTATTTATAATTTTTTTAAACTTTTTAATAGAATTTTTTATACCGATAAACAAAGACTCGGAAACAATAAAATGACCGATGTTAAATTCTGAAATATCTTTGATTTCAGCTATTTGATAGGCAGATTGATATGTAAGTCCATGTCCTGCATGTACTTCTAAGCCTAATTTTTTTGCGTAATATGCAGATTTTTTTAAATTAGAAAAAGCCGATTTGGTTTTTTTATTTTTATTAAATAAATAGCAAAATTTACCTGTGTGAAGCTCGACACAATTTGCACCTAGTTTTTTTGATAATATAATATTAAAAATTTTTGGTTCAATAAATAAACTAACTCTTATTTTATTTTTTTTAAGTTTTTCAATTATTTTTTTTAAAAATCCAGTATTTTTTTTAACATTTAAACCGCCTTCTGTTGTAATTTCTCTACGTTTTTCAGGTACAATGCATACGAAATTGGGTTTATGTTTAATTGCTATATTTAACATTTCTTTTGTGGGCGCCATTTCTAAATTCAATGGTATTTTAATTTTTTTTTTTATGTTCTTTAAATCTTTATCTCTAATATGTCTTCTGTCTTCTCTTAAATGAATTGTTATTGAATCCGCTCCACTTTTTTGGGCTAATAAAGCTGCTTTAAGGGGATCGGGATATGTTTCTCCCCTAGCATTTCTAATGGTAGCAACATGATCAATATTCACACCAAGTCTAGTTTTGGTCATTGGATAAGTTTCGACTACCAGGTTTTACTGCGGGAGTTTTTTTTAATTCATCTGGCAATTCATTTTCTTTGAATATAGCTATTTTAATCTTTATTTGAGAAACAATTTTTTCTTTAATTAAAACGTTATTATCTGACCGATCTATAACACAAGCAAAACCAATTAAATTAGCTTTATTTATTTTTACTATTTCGGAACATTCTATAGCCGATTTTCCAGTAGTGATTACGTCCTCCACAATAAGTACATTAGAATCTTGTGGAATAGCAAATCCTCTCCTTAATACTAATTTATTATTTGATCTTTCAGCAAAAATAGTTTGCGTATTTAATTGTTTACCAATTTCATAACCAACGACAATTCCACCTAAAGCTGGGGATAAAACAATGTCAATTTTATTAAAATTACTCTTAATTTTTTCAGTTAACGCAGCACATATAATTTCAGCTTGTTTAGGATAACTTAATAACTTAGCGCATTGTACATATTGATTGCTGTGTAAACCTGAAGAAAGAATAAAATGACCTTCTAATAATGCATTAGTTTCTTTTAAAATTTTTAAAGATTCGTTGTAAGAAAGCATCTTTCTTCCTGTGTCGTATAATTTTAAATTTATATTCTTTTAGTTTTAATTCACTTATTAAATTTCTATAATTTTTTAAATCCTTAATCTGTATATCAAATATAAATTCTAAATAATCAGCCTTTTTTTCTATGATTTCCATATTTATTATATTGTTTTGATGAAAACCAATTAAACTACTTACTTCACCAAGTTTTCCTGGAACATTAGGTATTTGTATGCATAAACTGCTAACATATTTTTTATCAGCCATTTGAATTGTGTTTGTTTTGTTATGCCAATACCTTCTTATTGCAGCTCGTGCTTTACCCGTTTTTGCGTATGATAACCATTGCAGCGATGGTGAAACGTTATTAGATCCAATAATTTTTACTAAATCACCATTTTTTAAAATACTTTGCAAAGGTGAGCCTCTTCCATTAATTTCACAGGCAACTACACTATCACCTATTTTTGTGTGAACTGCATAGGCAAAATCTATTGGTGTAGCATCTCTAGGTAGCTTAATAACTTCACCTTTGGGAGTAAAACAAAATACATTATGCTCAAACATTTGCAGCTTGGTATATTCTAAAAAATGCTCAGGGCTAGTATCTTTTTCAATAATCTCTACAAGGTCTCTTAACCAATCATATTCTTTCAAAGCTAAATGACTCAATTTTTCTGATGATTTATATTTCCAATGTGATGCTATACCTCTTTCAGCAAATTCATGCATTTGTTGTGTTCGAATTTGTATTTCTATTCTTTCATTATTGGGACCTATAACTGCTGTATGTAATGATTTATAATTATTTATTTTGGGAGTTGATATATAATCCTTAAATCTTCCTGGTATCGTGGACCACTTACTGTGAAATATCCCAAGTACTTCATAACATGTTTTTATGCTATCAACTATAACTCGGAAACCAATGATGTCAGTCAGCTGTTCAAGAGATATCCTTCTAGATTGCATTTTTCTCCAAATTGAAAAAGGAGTTTTTTCTCTACCGATTATTTTTGTATTAACCTTTTTTTCAGTTAAAACTTTTTCAAAAGTTTTGGATATTACTTTAAAAGTTTTTTCTCTATCTTTTTTATTTAAAGCAAGTCTTTCAACAATTAGATTTCGTGCTTCAGGGTTCAGTTCTTGAAATGACAAATCTTCCAACTCATCTCTAATATAATTCATGCCCATTCGTTCTGACAGCGGGGCATATATTTCCATTGTTTCTGCAGCAATTCTTTTCCTTCTATTTTCATCTGAGATTGAATTTAAGGTTCGCATGTTATGCAGTCGATCCGCCAATTTTACAAGTAAAACGCGTATATCTTTAGATGTCGCTAATATAAGTTTTCTAATATTTTCTGCTTTGGAGTTTCCGATGACCTTCCCTTCTAATGCAGAGATTTTTGTAACTCCATCAACTAAATCGGCCACTTCTTTTCCAAATTCTTTTTGTACAGTTTTATAAGTGATTTTTGTATCTTCTAACGTGTCATGAAGTAATCCTGTAGCTATTGTTGCACTATCAAGTTTTAAATCTGTTAAAATATCGGCAACTGCCACTGGATGCATTAAATAAGGATCACCAGAATCACGTTTTTGATTTTTATGGGCATTTAAAGCAAAAGTGTAAGCTTTGGATAAAGTTTCTGGATTTAAAAACTTATTATAAGTTTTTACTTTTTTAATTAAATCTTCTCGGTTGAGCATTTTATTATTATATCAATTTTTTTTTATCTTTAATATAGACTTCTTATCTTCTTCAGAAAGTTTATCTATTAAAATGCTAATATTTTCTTTTGTTATTGGATGTTTCCACTCAGAAGATATTTCTTGTAGGGGTAATAAAACAAAATTTCTAAAAATAAGCTTTTTATGTGGTACTGTGAGATTCAAATTTTTATATTTAAAATCTAAAACTTGATTATTATAATCAATAATATCTATATCACAGGTACGTGAATCATTTTTTTTATTTCTTTTTCTTTCTAGTTTTTCTTCAATAAAAAGTAAAACTGACATTAAATCCACAAGAGTTAAATGAGTTTTAACGGAAATAACGATGTTAATAAATTTAGGATTTTCTTTATTGGGATATGAATACGTTTCGTAAAAATTAGATTTATTAATTATTTGAATTCCATAACCTTCAAGATATGATATTGCCAAATTTATATTTGTAAACCTATCACCAAAACTTGAAGATAAATTTGATCCTAATGCAAGAAAAACCATTTTAAATTAGCTTGTTTTTCGAAAAAATCTGGCCTTCTCTCTATTCCAATCCCTTTTCTTTTTGACTTGTCTTTTGTCATAATGTCTTTTTCCTTTTGCTACTGCAATTTCAATTTTGGCCCTTCCTTTTTTAAAATATAACTTTGTTGGTATTAAAGTATATCCTTCTCTATTTACTTTCCCTATGAGTTTATTAATTTCTCGTTTGTTGAGTAATAGTTTCCTGTTTCGTTTAGGATCATGATTATTATAACTAGACTCTTTATAAGAAGGAATATGTGAATTAAGCAGGAATATTTCACCCTGTTCATCTACTGCATAAGCTTCGGAAATATTTGCTTTTCCATCTCGTAACGATTTTACTTCTGAACCATTTAAAACAATTCCTGCTTCAAAAAATTCATTGAAAAAATAATTAAATTTAGCTTTTCTATTATTGCAAATTATCTTTAAACCACTTTTGGTTTTTTGCTTCATTTATTAAATTAAATTTGCATGAGACAGGGCAGATTTTACAACTTTTTTTGTTTGTTCTGTCACTTTAACTAATGGCAATCTAACATCTTCAGAACACAGATTTAGCAAGCTAGCAGCATACTTTACAGGACTAGGACTGCTTTCGATAAATAAAGATTTGTGTAGCGGCATTAACTTATCATTAATCTCTTTTGCTTTAGCTAATAAATTACTATTATTTTTACTTAATGCAGCATCTTGAAACTCAGAACAAAGTTTTGCTGCCACGTTTGCAGTAACTGAAATACAACCAGCCCCTCCTCTTAAATTAAATTCTAAAGCTGTAGCATCTTCTCCTGATAGTTGGAGAAAATCAGATCCCATTTTCTTTTTTTGCTCATCAACTCTATTTAAATTTGCCGTTGCATCTTTAACACCAATAATATTTTTTAATTCAAAAAGTCTTGCCATAGTATCTACACTCATATCAACGACGGATCGTGGCGGAATGTTATAAATAATTATGGGTATTGAGCAATTATCATTAATAGCTTTAAAATGTTGATATAACCCTTCTTGAGTAGGTTTATTATAGTAAGGCGTGACAACCAATGCTGCTTTAGCACCAACTCTTTCAGCATACTTTGTTAATGAAATAGCTTCGTCGGTTGAGTTTGAACCTGTGCCAGCAATAATAGGTATTTTGTCTTTTGATTCTTCTACACACAATTCGATAACCCTCTCATGTTCTTTGTGGCTTAAGGTTGGCGATTCACCGGTAGTTCCTGCAGGAACAATAGCAGAAGTTCCGCTTTTTAAATGATGATGTATTAAAGCAATATAACTATCCTCATCAAGTTTATTATTCTTGAATGGTGTAATTAAAGCTACAATTGATCCTTTAAACATAAATCTTTATAACATAATTTAAAAAAGTAATTAATCTAAAAAATTTATGAAGAATCTGCTCCTACTTAAAGTAATTTTTTTGATTTTTACTATCATTTTTACTTCACAAGCAGTTGCAGCAGATCGAATTTTGCCAATACCTAAGCCTACTCCTGATAAAGAAACAAAAATTAAGACAGCACAAAAAAAACGTATTTTTCCTGAAAAAAAACCAACACTAAAAAAAGAAAAAGTTGAAGTTACAGAAAGTAAAGAAATTGCTGGAATTGATGACGAATTCAAAGGAAAAGTTTTTATTTATCCAGAAAAAAAACCTTTAATAGATGACAAAGTCAAAGAAGAAATTATTATTTATCCAGAAAAAAAACCTATAATTTTTCAAAAAAAAATTGATAAGGCGGTTACTAAATCAACAATACTATCACGAAAGGATTTTAGTATAGCAAAGAATGCATTTAAGGCAGTTGATAAAAAAAAATGGCAAACTGCTATAAAGATCTCAAAAAAAGCTAAAGATAAAATGGTATTTAAATTGGTATATTGGCTTTATTTAAAAGAACCAATGAATAATGCGAGTTTCTACGATTATTTAACTTTTATAAATAACAATCCTAATTATCCAAGAATTAACAGACTCAAATATCTTGCTGAACACAAAATTTACCTAAATACAGTACCGCCATCAGTTGTAATGAAATGGTTTGGTGGTAAAGAACCTTTTAGTGATTATGGGAAAATTAAACTTGGAGAAGCCTATATTTTACAAGGCAATTTAGAAAAAGGATCAGAACTAATAAAAGAAGGATGGATTAAAGCAAAACTTTCGAAAAAAGAATTAAAATATTTAAGAAAAAAATACAAAAAGATAATAACTGTATCAGATAACATTAAAAGAGCAGATTGGCATGCCTGGGAAGGCAAACATTGGGATGTACAAAGAATGTTAAGATATTTGCCCAAAGATGAAACGGCATTATATAGAGCACGACAGCTACTTATGAGCAAATCTTACGGAGTTGACAATGCGATTAATAAAGTTCCCGAAAAATTTAAAAACGATATTGGTTTAAAATACGATAGGCTCAAATGGCGTAGGCGGAGAGGAAGATTAAATCCTTCTTTAGAAATTCTATTTGATATTCCAAACGATCCCGCAAAATTAGTCCGTCCGGATAGGTGGTGGACTGAAAGATCAATATTAACCCGTTCACTTATTTATAAAAAGAAATATGCATTAGCCTACAAAGTTAGTAGCAACCATTCGATGTCGGAAGGGTCTGATTATGCTGAAGCAGAATGGCTTTCTGGATGGGTCGCACTTACTTTTTTAAATGATCCTAACATGGCATTACAACATTTTAAAAATTTTTATAACAATGTAGGATATCCAATAAGTCTTTCTAGGGGAGCGTACTGGATTGCGCGAACCTATAAAATAATAAACAATAATCAAAAATCAGAAGAATGGTTTAAAGAAGCATCAAAATATTTAAATACTTATTATGGTCAATTAGCTTTTGTAGAAGTTTATCCAGGAGAAGCTTTTTCTTTAGATGTTCAGCCTAAAGTTGACGAAAAATATTTAAAAATATTTAAAAAAAATTTTTTAATTAAACCTTTAAAATTATTAAGTGAATTAAACAAAACAGATTATGCTAAAGACATAATTAAACACTTGGCTGCCTTAGATATAAAACAAGGTAGTGAAATTCTTGCTGGAAAATTATCGGTTGAAATAGGTAGATATGATTATGCTATTCAAATAGCTAAGAAAGCTTCTTACGATAAAAAATTTTATAACGAATTAAACTATCCTGTTATTGAGACACCAAATGTCGTGAATAAAAAAAGAATGCCCAAGCCAGAACTTGTCTTGGCTATAATAAGACAAGAGAGTGAATTTGATCAAAATGCACACAGTTATGCTGGAGCGAGGGGTATGATGCAATTGATGACCTATACTGCAAAACTAATAGCTAAAAAAGCAAAGCTCCCTTATAGCAAAAACAGACTTAAAACGGATCCGATCTATAATATAAAATTAGGTTCTTATTACTTAACCAATTTATTAGAAGTATATGAAGGTTCCTATCCTTTTGCTTTAGCCGCATATAACGCGGGACCTAAGAGAGTTAAATACTGGAAAAAAATTAATGGAGATCCACAGAAAGGAAAAATCGATTACGTTGATTGGATTGAACTTGTCAAATTTAAGGAGACAAGAAATTACATTCAACGAGTTTTGGAAAATGTGAATGTATACAGATATATGTTAAACGGAACACCTACAAAAATTTATAACTTTTTTGAAGATAAGGCTCACTATTAAATTTTTTAAAAAGCTCTAGATTTGTTCAAATTTTGAAGAGTTATATTAAGTATCAATTCATTCCATATATATTGACTACAATCTTCGGTTTTATTTAAGAAATTACTATATTTAGTTTTAAAAAAATCTCTATTTGTTAAAAGATTATAATCTAATAAATTTTCAATCAACTTTTTATCTTGAAGAATTATTTCTTTAGGAAAAGCAAATCCGTGTTTTTTTCGATTTAAAATTTCCTTTGGTACGTCTTCGCTAAAAATTTTTCGTATAAAATATTTTTTTTTAAAGAACTTATACAATTTCCTTACATCCTGATCGAGACTAAAGTTAATAATTTTTTTACTCAAAAAAGGAGATCTACTCTCAACAGAATTGAACATGCTAGCCTGATCCACTTTTGCTAAAACCATTGGTAAATAAAATTTAAAGTAATACAACTGTGCGCTCCTCATTAAATTAAGATCATCACTATGTATGTTGCTTAAATCATCATAAATATCATCTTCGGAAATTCTTTCGTTAAATAAATTTCCCATATCTTGGACACTCAAGCAGCCCATCCAACTAGCCAAAAGATATTTTGTATTTAAATGAATTGAGTTAAAAAATTTTCTTACTTTAGTTAAAAAAGTAATGTATTCACCTGAAGGTTTTGATGGACCTACTATTTTTTTAATAATTTTTAAGAAAAAAATTGGAAAAATTTTTTTTAATTTCAAAGCTAAATAGTAAGCATCAAAAGTAATATAACCAAAAAATGTTTCATCTCCACCATCTCCGCCTAAAGAAACATTTGAATAATCTTTAATTTTATTATGTATTATATAAGTTGGAATTATTGAGCTGTCACCAATCGGCTCACTTAAAAGTTTTGAAAGTGTTAAGAAACTTGAAATTAATTCTTTATCGTTGGCATAATAAATTTGTTTATTTAATTTTTTTTTTATTTTTTTTACATATTTTGATTCATCAAAACTTTTATTCTCAAAACCTAATGTAAATGAAGAACAATTTTCTTGTAATTTTGTAAAGTAATTCATAACTATATAAGAGTCTATTCCACCGCTTAATGACAATGCGGGTAATTTATCAGCAATAGAATGCTGTTGAATGATTCCTTCAAATTGCTGCTTAAATTGACTTACTGGAATTTTATTAAAAAAAGTATTGTAATCTGCTCCATTTTTAAGGTCCCAATATTTTTTTTTGTTAATATTTAAGTTTTGTAGATTTATTAAAATATTTTCTCCAGGTTCAAGCTGATAGATATTTTCAAACAATGTGTGTGGTGCAGGAATAAAAGAATACGTGAAATATTTTTTTAAATTTTTTCTTGATACTTTTCTCGAGCAATTTTTATCTAAAACTATTCCATTTAATTGGCTAGAAAAAATATAGTAATTATCATTTTTTGAATAAAAAAGTGGTTTTTGACCTACATAATCTCTTGAAAGTAATATTTCTTTTTTCTCACGATCATAAATGGCAATTGCCCACATGCCATCAAAGTAATTAAACGATTTTTTTCCGAAAAACATATACGCATTGGCAACAACTTCCGTGTCAGAGTTTGTTGAAAAATTTATATTTTTTGATTTTAAATATTTTTTAATTTCCAAAAAATTATAAATGCAACCGTTAAAAACGGTTATGAATCTTTTGTTAGATGAAAACATGGGTTGTTTCCCATTCTGTTTATCTATTACAGATAATCTATTATTACCCAAACAAACAAGATTATCATCACTTACATAAAAGTTTTGTTCATCCGGTCCTCTGAAAATTTGTTTTTGAGAAATTTCTTTGATTAGTTTTAAATTTGCTATTCCTGCAGTACCAAATATTGCACACATTTAAATTATAGTATATTAATAAAATCCAATGAATTATACAGTAATTGTTCCTTTTTATAATGAAGCAAAAAATATTTCATCTTTTAACAATGAACTAATAAATAATTTAAAAAAAATTGATAACGGAAAAAGAAATCTAGAAATAATTTATGTGGATGACGGGTCTAGTGACGAAACATTTAACGAACTAAAAAAATTAAGTACAAACACTGTTGAAACATTAATAATAAAACATCGCACTAATCTTTCTCAATCGGCTGCAATAAATACTGGTATAGGCCAATCTAAATATGAAAATATTGTAATCATGGATGGTGATTTACAAAATGACCCTAATGACCTTGCAAAAATGGTTTCAGAATTTGAAAAAGGAACAGATATGCTTATCGGCTGGAGAAAACATAGAAAAGATAATTTTTTTTTAAGGACATTACCGAGCACTATAGCAAATTTTATTGTTAGATTATTTTCCAGATCAAAAATTCATGATCATGGTTGCGCTTTTAAGATTTTAAAAAAAGAAATAATTGATGACTTTACAAATTGGGGTGATTTTCACAGATTATTAGCAGCAAGGCTTGCAAATAACGGTTATCAAGTTAATGAAATTGAGGTGAAACATAATAGCAGAATTCACGGCCGATCTAACTATGGTTTTGGCAGAATTCTAAAAGTTATTATAGACTTGCTTTATTTAAAATTTTTCAAAAATTATAAAACACAATCTATTTATTTCTTTGGATTATTTAGTTTTTTTTCTTTTCTTTTATCAATTCTCTTCTTTATTTATATGCTTATTTTAAAATATTTTTATGCAACCTCATTTATTCAAACCCCATTGCCATTATTAGTAATTTTTTTAATCATGATTGGTTTAATTTTTTTGTTTATCGGCATCCTAGCCCAATTGATTATTAACCAAGATAGTAAAAATATAAATAAAGAAAACAATATCAAAGAAAAAATATATTTTAAAAAAAATTAAGATAACGGCTCATATAATTATTTATAATATGATCGATACCAATTAATTAGTTTTTCAATCCCTCTCTTTAAAGACACTTTAATTTCATGGTTAAAAATTTTTTTTTCTCTACTAATATTAGATCGTGTAATTGTTACATCTCCGGGGTGTTTTTTGATGTATTTTTTCTTTGCTATCTTGCCAACG
>Ga0208203_1000175_pt1 | contig 31231 bp, 35 predicted proteins | sample DeeseametaMP2914_FD_184167 | JGI IMG/M metagenome (GOLD analysis project Ga0208203, IMG submission 184167) | Marine microbial communities from the Deep Atlantic Ocean - MP2914 (SPAdes) | ecosystem: Environmental > Aquatic > Marine > Oceanic | place: West of Santa Cruz de la Palma, Atlantic Ocean...
TTGAGCATCTATTCCAGGTAAAGGAATATAGGTTCCAAGCCTGTAAACACAGAGCACCATGATAGTAAAATAAATTCTATTTTTTAAATCTTTATCCATTTGCTTGATGAACCGTAATTTAATTAACTGCTATTTAATTAATGTAACTTTTCCGCCTAATTTTTCTATTTTTTCTTTTGCCGAATTCGAGATAAAATTTGTTTCAATATCAAATTTTTCTTTTATATCACCCGATCCTAGTAATTTTAACCTACTGTATTTTTTATTTACTAGTTGATATTTTTGTAAAGTAGATAAATTTAATTTACTATTAGGTAAAATTTTCTTTTTTTCTAAAATTTCTTGTATTTTAGATAAATTAATTATTGCAACAGATTTTTTTACTTGATTGTTAAAGCTTTTAAAACCACGTTTTGGCAGTCTTCTATATAAAGGCATTTGTCCACCTTCAAAACTTTTGATGGCTACACCAGATCTTGACTTTTGGCCTTTATGACCTCTGCCGCAAGTCTTGCCTTTTGTGGATCCTATACCTCTTCCAAGTCTCTTTTTTTTTTTTGATATTTTAAAATTTAAAGAGTTTAATTTCATTTAATTATTTTTTATTGTTTTTTCTTAGTTATTTCAGAAATATTTTTCCCTCTTCTTTTTGAAACTAACTTTGGAGAATTTTGACTTTTTAAACCTTTCATACAAGCTCTTAGAACATTTATAGGATTTGAAGAACCTAAGGATTTCGCTACAATATCCTTGATGCCAAGTACTTCACATACTGATCTTATAGGACCTCCGGCAATAATACCGGTACCTGATGGTGCAGATCTTAATAAGACTTTGCCCGCTCCATCTTTTCCTAAAACATCGTGATGTAAAGTTCTGCCTTCACGCAAAGAAATTTTGAACAGATTGTTTTTTGCAGTTTCTGTAGCTTTTTTTATCGCATTTGGAACTTGTTTTGACTTGCCATATCCAACACCAATTGAGTCAATTTGATTACCAACAACAACTAAAGCTGAAAATGCGAATCTTCTACCGCCTTTAACAACTTTGGTTATTCTATTAATTGAAACCAGTTTATCTTTTAGATCAATATTATTCATAAAATATATTAAAAATTTAAACCTTTTTTGCGTAAAGCTTCAGCAAATATTTTTATTCTTCCGTGGTATTTGTATCTACCTCTATCAAAGTAAACTTGAGTAATTTTTTTTTCTAAAGCTTTTTTGGCCAATAATTCAGCAATATAGATTGACATATCGCTTTTTTTATTTTTATCAGTAGTTTTTTCTTTAACAGAAGAAGCGGCAACTAAAGTTTTATTATTTTTATCATCAATAATTTGCGCTGATATATTTCGAGAAGATCTGTATACAGATAATCTAAATCTATTCTTATTTACATTTTTAAGCTTTCTTCTTATTCTTTGCGTTCTTTTTTTATAGATTAACTTATTCATTTTATTTCTTTTTACCTTCTTTTCTTAAAACGTATTGACCTCTTTCTTTTATTCCCTTTCCTTTATATGGCTCAACAGGTTTAAGCCTTTTTATTTCTGAGGCAACTTTTCCAACTAATTCCTTGTCAATGCCATTAATTTTAATAATAGTGCTTTTTTCTACAGTAAGTTTAACTCCTTGTGGTATTTCATATGAAATATCATGACTAAATCCCAACTTTAAATTTAATACGTTTCCCGTTAACATCACTCGGTAACCAACGCCAGTCACTTCAAGTATTTTTTCGTGCCCAACAGTTACACCTAAAAGTGCATTATTAATAATACTTCTTGTAGTACCCCACATTATATTTGATATTTCGTTTTTTTTTATTAACTTTAAAATTAGATTGTTGTTCTCAGATATTGAAGCAGTAAAAATTTTATCATTCAAACTTAATTTCTTAGAACCTTTAGGTCCAGTCAAAATTAATTTTCCGCTTTCAACTTTAATTGTTGTATCTTTGGGTATCTGTATAGGTTTTTTTCCAATTTTAGACATAGTAAATTAAAATACTTTACAAATGATTTCACCGCCAACATTTTTACTTCTAGCATCATTATCAGTCATAATTCCTATAGAAGTAGATACAATTGCTAAACCTAATCCATTTTTTATTTTGGGAATGCTAGTCGCCCTTACATAAATTCTTCTTCCTGGTTTCGATATCCTTTTAATTTCTGTTATAACAGGTAATCCATTATTATATTTTAAATCTACAGATAAGCTACTTTTGTTGTTAGAATCTAATAATAATTTATAATCTGCAATGTATCCTTCCTGTTTTAAAACATCTAAAATTTTTTCTCTGAATTTAGAACCTGGTATTCTAACATTATTTAACATTCTCATTTGAGCATTTCTTATTCTTGTTATCATGTCGCCTATAGGATCTACAAAAGTCATATAATTATCTCCATATTATTTACCAACTTGATTTAGTCATTCCCGGAATTATACCTTTAGATGCTAATTCTCTAAGTGCAATTCTAGAGATCTTAAATTTTCTATACACTCCACGAGGCCTTCCAGTCATTTCACACCTATTCCTAATTCTTATTTTTGCTGAATTTCTTGGTAGTTTAGCAAGTTTTAATTGTGCATTAAATCTTTCATCTAATGGCAGTTTTCTATTTTTTATAATTTTTTTAAGTTTTTTCCTTTTTTTTGAAAATTTATTTACAAGTCTAATTACTTTTAAATTTCTTTGTATCGCGCTAGTTTTTGCCATAGTTTCTCAATTAATTTCTTTTTCTTTTTTTGATTTAATAAATGGAAAGTTCATAGCTTCTAATAATGCCAATGCACTTTCTTTATCTTTTCCACTTGTTTCTATTGTTATATCCATACCTCTAATCCGATCAACTTTATCAAAATTTATTTCTGGAAAAATAATATGCTCTTTTATACCAAGAGTGAAATTTCCAGATTTATCAAATCCATTTACACTTAAGCCTTGAAAATCTTTAATTCTTGGCAAAGCAATATTTACAAGCCGATCTATAAACTCGTACATTTTGTTTTTCCTTAAAGTAACTTTTACGCCTGCGGCAGTTCCTTTTCTTGTTTTAAAGTTTGAAATAGATTTTTTAAACTTTGTTACAACTGGCTTTTGGCCACTAATTAGTGACATATCTTCTATGCAATTTTGAAGTTTTTTTTTGTCATTAGCATCTGCACCCAGTCCCATATTTAGAACAACTTTTAAAATTTTTGGAACCATAAGTTTATTTTTCATGGAAAACTTATTTTGTAAGTTTACAACAATTACTTTATCGTAATGATCTTTAAGTCTTGGTATCATTTTTTGTCTTCTACTTTATTTATTTTATCTTTAGTGTCTAAATTTTTTAAATTAGAAAGATGGATAAAATTTTCTTTAGAAATAATTCCTCCTTTTTTTTCCTTAGTGGTTTTTTCGTGTTTTTTGATAATGTTTATACCTTTAACTTTAGCCCTATTTTTATTTCTTAAAATTTCTATTACTTCACCTTTTTTTCCTTTATCTTTTCCGCAAAGTATCTCCACTTGAGTTCCTTTTTTTATCATTTTTTTATAAAACCTCCGGCGCAAGTGAAATTATCTTTGTTTGACCTTTTGTTCTTAATTCCTTTGAAACGGGACCAAAAATTCGAGTACCAATAGGTTCTCCTTTATCATCAATTATTACGGCAGCGTTATTGTCAAATTTAACTTTACTTCCATCATTTCTATGAATTGAATATTTAGTTCTTACTACAATAGCCTTATGCACAGATCCCTTTTTCACTTTTCCATTTGGAATAGCTTCCTTTACACTAACAACAATTCTATCACCCACCGAAGCATACCTACGCTTAGAGCCACCAAGGACTTTAATACATTCAACAATTCTTGCTCCTGTATTATCTGCAACATTTAATTCTGTTTGTACTTGTATCATTTATTTATTAATTACCTCCCATTTTTTTTTCTTTGAAAAGGGTTTTGACTCAATTATTTTTACATTATCTCCTATCTTAAATTTATTTTTTTCATCATGAGCATGATATTTTTTTGAGGAAGTTATTACTTTACCAAAAAATGGATGAGAATATTTTCTCTTGACCAAAACTACGATCGTTTTATCGTTTTGGTCTCTAATAACTTTGCCATTTAATATTTTTTTGCTCATATCAATTTTTTTGGTTTAACGCTGTTAAAAGTTTTGCCACATCTTTTTTTATTTGAGAAACTTTCGCTGTGCTCTCAAGCTGACCGTTTACTTTTCTAAATCTAAAATTAAATAAATCTTTTTTTAATGAATTAACTTTATTTTTTAGTTCATCAATACTTAGTTTTTTAATCTCTTTATTCTTCATATTTGCTAATATCTCTTAATAAATTTGGTTTTAATTGGTAATTTGGTTGATGCCTTGTACAATGCTACTCTGGCAACACTTTCACTTACGCCATCTACCTCAAAAATTATTCTTCCAGGTTTTACTCTACATGCCCAAAATTCAGGAGCACCCTTTCCTTTTCCCATTCTTACCTCTGTGGGTTTTTTTGAAACTGGTATATTTGGAAAAATTCTTAGCCAAACTTTTCCAGTTCTTTTCATATATCTAGTTAAAGCAACCCTGGCAGCTTCGATTTGTTTTGAGATAACTCTATCAGGTTGCATTGCTTTAAGACCATATGCTCCATAATTCAGAATTTCACCTCTGCTAGCATGCCCATGAATTCTTCCTTTGTGGGCTTTTCTATATTTTGTTCTTGCTGGTTGTAGCATTTTCAATTTCTTTCTTGTTTGTATTATTTTTATCTTTTGTAAAAACTTCTCCCTTATAAATCCAAACTTTAACACCAATTATGCCATAGGTGGTTAATGCCTCGGCTTCGGCATAATCCACATCAGCCCTAAAAGTATGTAATGGAACGCTCCCCTCTCTTAACCATTCAGTTCTTGCTATCTCATTGCCAGCTAATCTTCCACTTAAACAAACTCTAATACCTAGAGCACCTAATCGTAATGCAGATTGTAGTGCCCTTTTCATAGTTCTTCTATAGGCTATTCTTTTTACTAATTGCTGAGCTATATTTTCAGCAACAAGAAAAGCGTTGAGCTCAGGTTTTTTTACTTCCTTTATATTTAGACTTATCTCACTACTTGATATTTTTGATAGTTTTTTTTTTATCTTATCTACGTCGGAGCCTTTTTTGCCAATAACAAATCCAGGTCTTGATGTATAAATGGAAACAATGCATTTTTTTGCTGTTCGCTCAATTATAACTTGAGAAACTCCAGAATTAACAATATTTTTTTTAATATAGTCTCTGATTTTATAATCTTCTACTAAAAGCTTTCCATATTCCTTTTTTTTTGCAAACCAAATCGAATCCCATCCTCTAGTAATTCCTAGCCTTAAGCCTATTGGATTAACTTTTTGTCCCATGTAATTCCTCTTTTTTAGTTTTTTTTTCTGATAATACAATTGTAAGATTGCTATAAGGTTTTTTTATAGGGCTAGCTCTACCTTTAGCCCTTGCCCTAAATCTTTTTAATACTATTGATTTGCCAACATAAGCCTCTACTATATATAAATTATCAATATCATATTGATTATTATTTTCCGCATTAGCTATTGCTGATTGTACCGTCTTTTTAATATCAAAAGCAATTCTTTGTCTAGCAAAAGATAAATCTCTAACAGCTATATCTGCTTTTTTTCCACGAATATTTTTAAGTAAAAGATTTATTTTTCTTGGGCTTGATCTCACGTTCTTATTTATCGCTTTTACAATATTTTTATTTTTTTGCGCCACTAGGTCCTTCTTTCGGTTTTGTTGTACTCGGAGTAGTGGTAGTAGAATCTGCAGAAGTTCTTTGTGCAGCTGTTTGAGCAGCCTTTTTATCTGCTGATGTATGACCTGAAAATTGTCTTGTAGGTGAAAATTCACCTAACTTATGACCAACCATTTCTTCAGATATTTTAATAGGTATAAATTTCTTACCATTATGTATTAAAAAACTATAACCAACAAATTCCGGAATAATTGTTGATTTTCTTGACCAAGTTTTAATTGGTGGCTTATTAGATTGATCTTTTAATTTTTCTACTTTTTTAAGTAAACTTGGGTCTACAAAAGGTCCTTTCCAAATAGATCTAGACATCAATTATCTCCTTTTTTTCCTTCTTAAAATTATATATTTGTTTGTTGTCTTGTTTTTTCGGGTTTTTAATCCTTTTGCTGATTGACCCCAAGGAGATACGGGACTTCTGCCTCCAGATGTTTTTCCTTCTCCACCTCCATGTGGATGGTCTACCGGATTCATAGCTACTCCTCTTACAGAAGGTCTCTTACCTTTCCATCTGTTTCTTCCAGCTTTACCAATTACAATATTTTGATGATCACTATTTGATACAGTTCCAATTGTTGCTCTCGCTGAATTAATTACCTTTCGTATTTCTCCAGAAGCAAGTTTGATTACACAATAATTTTCATCTGTACCTGATATTTGAGCTGAGGATCCTGCGGAACGAGCAAGCTTTCCGCCACTGTTAGGTTTTAACTCAACATTATGTATGTCGGTACCCACTGGAATATCAGATAATGGCATACAATTTCCAATTTTAATTTCTTTATTTCTTCCTGAAATAATTTCATCTCCAATTTTGATTTGATTTGGCGCAAGTATATAATTATTGGTTCCGTCTTCATATTTTATTAAAGCAAGATAAGATGATCTATTAGGATCATATTCAATTCTTTCTACTTTCGCTTTAAGATCATCTTTTTTTCTGTAAAAATCGACTAATCTATACTTATTTTTGTGTCCTGCTCCTTTACTTCTTGAAGTAATTCTTCCTAAATTATTTCTTCCCCCGGTAGAAGTTTTGCCAAATGATAACGATTTTAGAGGCTTGCCTTTCCATAAATCTTTTCGATCAACTAAGACAGTGCCTCTTGTTGATTTCGTATATGGTTTAAAAGTTTTTAATGACATAAAATTAAATTCCTGTTGCCAAATCAATACTTTGGCCCTTTTTAAGCGTTACAATTGCTTTCTTATAACCAGGTCTACTTGATTTTTTACCTTTAACAAGCTTGGTTTTTCCTTTTAAATTAATTGTATTTATTTTGATAACATTTACCTTAAATATTTTTTCTATACTTTTTTTAATTGAATTTTTGCTAGCACCTTTATGCACTCTGAAAACCATTTTATTAAATTCTGATAAAGTAGTCGCTTTCTCAGTTATAACTGGTGAAACAATTGTATCTAATAAATTGAATTTTTTCATTTTGAGAGTCTATCTTGTAATGATTTTATTGAAGTAATTGTAAATACAACATTTTTATATTTTAATAGATCGTAGACATTAGTACCTTCTTGTTTAATAATTTTTAAATTAGGAATATTTCTTGCTGACTTTACTATTTTTGATCTAGAATTTTCGTCCGAAATTATAAGTGAATTTTGTAGTTTATTTTTTTCTAAAAACTTACTAAATAACTTAGTCTTTGTTATTTCTGTTTTAAAGTCTTCAACAACAAAAAGTGAATTTACTTTATTTTTTTGTGTTAACAAATACAGCAAACCAAGTTTTCTAATTTTTTTATTAATTTTTTTAACTTTGTAAACTGATCCTTTTGGGCCATGAGCAACTCCACCACCAACAAATATTGGCGCTTTTCTACTCGAATGCCTTGCTCCTCCAGTACCTTTTTGAGCATATATCTTTGCAGTTGAACCCTTAACTTCATTTCTTTGCTTAGTTTTTGCAGTTCTTGGTTTAAAATGATTTAATTGCCACTCTACTATAGATTGGATTAAATTTTTATTTGGTTTAACTGAAAAAATTTTGTCAGATAATTCTATATTCTCTGTTTTTTTTCCATCTATATTAATTACTTGTAGTTTCATTTCTTATTTTTTCTCTTCTTTTTTTTCTGTAGTTTTTTTATTTTCTGTTTTGGTAAGGTTTTTTTGCAGATTACTTGGTTTTATTGTATCTAATTTTTTTTCAGTTTTTCTAAGCACCTCTGTTTGAATTTTACTATTTTTTTCTAAGGTAGTAGTCCTAATAATATTTTTTACATTTTTTTGTATCAAAACTAAGGAATTTTTTGAACCAGGCACAGAACCCTTAACAAAAATAAGGTTGTTTTCTAGATCTGATTTAATTATTTCAAGATTTTGAATAGTTCTAACTTTATTGCCCATGTGTCCAGCCATTTTTTTTCCTTTAAACACTTTACCTGGATCTTGATTTTGTCCAGTAGATCCATGAGATCTATGAGTTACAGAAACTCCATGTGAAGCTTTATTTCCTGAAAAATTATGCCTTTTCATAACACCGGCAAAACCCTTTCCTATAGTTTTTGCAGTGATATCAACATATTTCTGATCCTTAAAAAGCTCCAATCCTATTTCATGACCTTCTTTGAATTCAGAAATATTATTCACTCTAAACTCTTTCAAAATTTTCTTTGGTTCAGTTGCTTTCTTTGTAAAAACACCTTTCATTTGTTTTGTTAATTTTGAATTTTTAATTTTGCCAAAACCAACTTTTATAGCATCATAACCTCTTTTTTCTTTTGTAATTACATCCAAAATTCTTCCTTTTTCTACAGACAAAACCGTAACTGGCACCGAAATACCTAAATCAAAAAATTCTCTTGTCATTCCAATTTTTTTTCCAATTAATCCAATCGTCATAACATTACCTACAATTTAATTTCTATATCAACTCCTGAAGCCAAATCTAACTTCATAAGCGCTTCGACTGTTTGAGGAGTTGGTTCTAAAATATCTATTAATCTTTTGTGTGTTCTAGTTTCAAATTGCTCTCTGCTTTTCTTATCAATATGTGGTGATCGTAATACCGTGTAAATTTCTTTTTTTGTTGGCAAAGGAATTGGTCCTTTAACTTGCGCTCCAGTTCTCTTAGCAGTGTTAATAATTTCAATTGTTGATAAGTCGAGAATTTTATTATCATACGCTCTTAAATATATTCTTATATTTTGTTTGTCCATAATTTTAAGCTAATTTTTTAGTTACTTCATCTTGAACATTTTGAGGAACTTTTTCATAATGACCAAAGAACATTGAATATGAGGCTCTGCCTTGAGACATTGATCTAAGATTGTTTATATAACCAAACATATTTGCTAAAGGTACCATTGCACTAATAATTGTAGCATTTCCTCTTTTGTCAGTGGTTGCAACTTGCCCTCTTCTACTATTCAAATCACCAATCACGTCACCCATATAATCTTCGGGTGTAACAACTTCTACTCTCATGACTGGTTCGAGAAGTTTAAGAGCAGCTTTGATGCAAGCTTCTTTAAAACAATATCTTGATGCAATTTCAAATGCTAAAACACTTGAATCAACATCGTGGTGTAAACCATCCAAAATAGTAACTTTGTAGTCAATAATAGGAAATCCAGCAAGAATGCCGCTATCGGCAACACTTTCTATACCTTTTTCTACTCCAGGAATAAATTCCTTAGGAATAGATCCTCCCTTTATTTTATTTTCTACTTCTCTTCCTTTGCCAGGAGATAAAGGCTCAACACTTAATTTAAGCTTTGCAAATTGCCCTGCTCCACCACTTTGTTTTTTGTGTATATAAGTGTGTGTCACTTCCTTTAATATAGTTTCTCTATACGCTACTTGAGGAGCTCCTATATTCGCTTCAACTTTAAACTCTCTTTTCATTCTATCTACAATAATATCTAAGTGTAATTCTCCCATACCCTTTATTATTGTTTGACCAGATTCTTCATCTGACGTGACTCTAAAAGATGGATCTTCCTTGGCTAGCCTTCCTAAAGCTTCTCCCATTTTTTCTTGGTCTGCTTTAGTTTTAGGCTCAACAGCAATTTCGATTACTGGATCTGGAAAATCCATTGGTTCCAATACTATAGGTTTTGCCTCATCTGATAGAGTATGTCCGGTAACGGTGTATTTTAATCCTGCTAAAGCCACTATATCTCCAGTATTAGCTTCCTTGACATCTTCTCTACTATTAGCATGCATTAATAACATTCTGCCGACTCTTTCTTCTTTATCTCTATTGGTGTTATAAATTCCAGTTCCAGATTTTAATGTACCTGAATATATTCTTATAAAGGTCAACGTTCCTACAAAAGGATCGGTTGCAACTTTAAATGCTAGAGCTGATAATGGTTCATTATCATCAAATTTTCTTTCAATTTCATCTTTTGAATTAGGCTTTGTGCCCTTAATTGATCCTAGGTCCTTTGGACTAGGTAAAAAATCTACTACAGCGTCTAATAAAAGTTGTACGCCTTTATTTTTAAATGCTGACCCAGTAAACACTGGTACAAAATCAAATTTTAAATTGCCTTTTCTAATACAAGATATCAAATCAGCTTCTGATATTTCCTTACCATCGAGGTAATTGGCCATTAATTTTTCGTCTTGTTCTACGGCAGTTTCTACTAATTCTTTTCTATATTTTTTTGCTTGCTCTTGTAACTCATTTGGTATTTCTACATATTCAAATTCGGCACCTAGTTTTTCTTCTTTCCATAAAACTGCTTTCATCTTTACTAAATCTACCACACCCTTGAATGAAGCCTCTATTCCTACTGGTATTTGCATAACCAATGGTTTAGATCCGAGACGATCTTTTATCATATCAACACATCTAAAAAAATCTGCTCCAGTTCTATCCAATTTATTAACGAAACAGATACGTGGAACTTTATATTTATCAGCTTGTCTCCAGACGGCTTCCGATTGAGGTTCTACCCCAGCAACACCATCAAAAATAGCAACGGCACCATCTAAGACCTTCAATGATCTTTCTACTTCAATAGTAAAATCGATATGTCCCGGTGTATCAATAATATTAATTCTATGTTCTCTCCAATAACATGTGGTAGCTGCTGATGTAATTGTAATTCCTCTTTCCTGTTCTTGTTCCATCCAATCCATAGTAGCTGCACCATCATGAACCTCACCTATTTTGTGACTCTTACCCGTGTAATATAATATTCTTTCAGTTGTGGTTGTTTTTCCAGCATCAATGTGCGCCATGATACCAATATTTCTATATTTTTCTAATTTGTGAGTTCTGGACATCATTACCACCTATAGTGAGCAAAAGCTTTATTTGACTCGGCCATTTTATGAGTATCTTCTCTTTTTTTCATAGCAGCTCCTTTTCTTTGTGAAGCATCCATAAGTTCATTAAATAATTTATCAGACATCGTTTTATTTTTTCTTTTTCTTGTAGCTGCTAATAACCATCTTAAAGCTAGAGTATGTGATCTTTTTATTTTTACTTCAACAGGAACTTGGTATGTTGCTCCACCGACTCTTCTAGATCTAACTTCAAGGTTAGGACGAATATTATTTATTGCATCATTAAAAACTTTAATTGGATCTTCTTTGGTCTTATCCTTAATTTGTTTAAAAGCTGTGTAAATTATTTTTTCAGCAGCTGTTTTTTTTCCAGCATACATAATAAAATTAATAAATTTTGCTAAAATTAGTGACCCATATTTCGCATCAGGATAAATAGTTCTTTTGGGTGCACTACTTTTTCTTGACATAAGTCTATTTTGGTTTTTTAGCTCCGTATTTAGATCTTTGCTGTTTTCTTGCAGCTACTCCTTGTGTATCTAAATTTCCTCTCAAGATATGATATCGTACACCTGGCAAATCTTTTACTCGACCACCTCTTATTAAAACTACAGAGTGCTCTTGTAAATTGTGGCCCTCACCTGGAATATAACAAGTAACTTCGTGACCATTAGACAACCTAACTCTTGCAACTTTTCTAAGCGCTGAATTTGGCTTTTTGGGTGTTGTTGTATACACTTTTAGACAAACACCTCTCTTTTGAGGAGAGCGTTCTAAGGCAGGAACTTTACTTCTAAACTTAGGTTTAACCCTCGGTCTTTTAATTAACTGATTGACAGTTGGCATAACTTTATTTTTCTTATAATGATGGGAATAAAAGTAGTAATTGTGTGAATTAAATCAAACTTTTCAGTTAGTGTTTAAGGTAAATACCACCTCACTTCTAACCATCAAAATTGCGCTAAACTACTAATTGAAAAGTTAAAAGTCAACACACAATTGTTTAAAAATGTACATTTAAAAGTGGAAAAACAACTAAATAATGAAGCTTTTTTATGTAGCAGGAAGTTGTTTTTCTTCAGATTTCTCAGATATTTCTTTAGCTAAAACTGCATCCTTGTCCGCTAACTTTTTAGCTAAAATTGCATCCCTGTGCGCTGCCTCAATTTGCCATTTGATTTTAGTATGTCCAGTACCAGCAGGAATAAGCCGTCCAACTATAACATTCTCTTTTAATCCTTTGAGTTTGTCAACTTTACCTCTTATTGCTGCATCGGTAAGCACTCTTGTAGTTTCTTGAAATGACGCTGCAGAAATAAATGAATTGGTTTGTAGCGATGCTTTGGTTATACCTAATAAAATTCTTTCTGCTATGACAGGTTTTTTTCCTTCTTTTTTTAAATTCACATTTATTATATCTAAATCAATTTTATCAATTGTTTCTCCTATTAAATATTTTGAGTCGCCCGGTTTTTTAATTTCTACCTTTTTTAACATTTGTCTTAATATAGTCTCTATATGTTTGTCATTAATAACAACACCTTGCAAACGATAAACTTCTTGCACTTCATGAACATAATACTCTGTTAAAGCCTCAACTCCTAATATTCTTAAGATATCATGAGGCGCTGGACTTCCATCTAAAAGATATTCACCTTTCTTTATTTTTTCACCCTGGTTAAAATTTATGTGCTTTCCTTTCGGAATTAAATAATTTGATGATATTCCTTCGGGAGTTACAATAGAGACTTTAAGTTTTCCCCTTAATTCTTTTCCAAATTCGATTGTACCATCATTTTCCGCTATGATTGCACTATCTTTAGGTTTTCTTGCTTCAAATAATTCTGCTACTCTAGGCAATCCTCCGGTAATATCTTTAGTTTTAGAAGTCGCCTTCGGCAATCTTGCTAATACGTCTCCTGCAAAAACTTGTTGTCCATCCTTTACAGATAAAATTGAATCTGGCACTAAATAATATCTAGCTTCGTTATCGTCAGCTTTTTTAATAACATTACCCTTCTCGTCTCTTAGAGTTATCCTTGGTTTTAGTTCTGTATTCTTTGATTGAGATCTCCAATCTAAAACAGATTTTGAAGATATACCTGTAGCATCATCTACTATTTCAGCTAATGAAACGCCTTCAACTAAATCCATATAGTTTGCGACACCACTTTTTTCTGCGATTACAGGTAAAGTATATGGATCCCATTCACAGATTTTTGTATCTTTTTTTACTTTTTCATTATTATCGCAAAAAAGCTTAGCTCCATAAGGAATTTTATAAATTGCAAGTTGCCGGCCATTTTCATCTTCTATAGATATCTGGGTATTTCTTCCCATTATGATTTTATTTTTTTTAGAGTCTTCAATTAGATTTCTATTAATAATTTTTATTATACCAGTTGAATGCGCAATTACTGACGACTCTTCCTTAATTTGCGCAGTACCACCCACGTGAAAAGTTCTCATGGTAAGCTGAGTTCCTGGTTCTCCAATTGATTGTGCAGCAATCATTCCAATTGCCTCACCAATGCTCACTAATTTTCCTCTTGATAAATCTCTTCCATAACACACAGCACAAACACCCTCTTGTGAAATGCAGGTCATTATTGAATGAACTTTAATAGACTTAACTCCAGCAGTATCTATATTCTCGCATGTTTCCTCATCAATTAATTCCTTTTTCTTTATTATAACTTCACCATTTATTGGGTGTTTAACATCTTCAGCAGCAGATCTTCCTAAAACACGCTCGGATAAACTCATTATAATATTACCGCCCTCAATAATTTCTGACAAAGTAATAGAATCTTTTGATTTGCAACCGCAATCCGTTTTTGTAATTGAAATGTCTTGAGAAACGTCACAAAGTCTTCTCGTTAAATAACCTGCATTAGCCGTTTTTAAAGCGGTATCTGCTAATCCTTTTCTAGCACCATGGGTCGAGTTAAAATACTCTAATGCTGTTAATCCTTCTTTAAAATTTGCTGTTATTGGAGTTTCTATAATTTCTCCCGATGGTTTTGCAATAAGTCCACGCATTCCTGCTAATTGTTTCATTTGCGCAGCAGAACCTCTAGCACCAGAATTAGCCATCATATAAACTGAATTTGTTTCAATTCTTCCATCTGACATAACCTTCGTTGCTGAAGAAATTTCTTTCATCATTGCATTAGCAACTAAATCTGTACATTTCGACCAAATGTCAATTGTTTTATTATATTTTTCTCCTCTTGTAATTAAACCTTCAGAATATTGACTTTCGTAATCTTTTATTTCTTTTTTCGCATTATTTATAAATTTTTGTTTTGTTTTTGGAATAATTAAATCATCTTTTCCAAAAGAAATTGCTGATTTAAATGCATGTTTAAATCCTAATGTTTTAATTTTGTCACAAAAAATTACCGTTTCTTTTTGTCCACAGTAACGAAAAATAAGTTCAATAATTTCGGAAACATGTTTTTTTGATAAAATTCTGTCAATTAATGAAAATTTAATTTTATGATGTTTTGGTAAAATACTAGATAAAATAAATCTTCCTGCAGTACTTTTATATTTTTCTATAATTTTGTTACCTTTTTCGTCAACAGTTTCATACCTACATATTATATTAGAGTGTAAACTAATACTTTTTGCTTCTAATGCTTGCTCTATTTCCGCAACATTAATAAAATATCCGTTAGGTTTATCTTTTTCTTGATTTTCAGTTGATTGAGATAAATAATAAATTCCTAAAACCATATCCTGGCTTGGCACAATTATAGGTTTGCCATTTGATGGGCTTAATATATTATTTGTAGACATCATTAATACACGAGCTTCTAATTGCGCTTCTAAGCTCAATGGAATATGAACTGCCATTTGATCACCATCAAAATCAGCATTGAAAGCAGCGCAAACTAAAGGATGTAATTCTATAGCATTACCTTCAATCAATTTTGCTTCAAAAGCTTGTATACCAAGCCTATGCAAAGTTGGTGCTCTGTTTAATAAAACTGGATGTTCTTTAACAATCGTTTCTAAAGCATCCCAAACTTCGCTTTTTTCTTTTTCAACTAGCTTCTTTGCTTGCTTAATAGTTGTTGCAAATCCTAATTTATCTAATCTTGCATATAAAAAAGGTTTAAACAGTTCTACGGCCATTTTTTTAGGAAGTCCACATTGATGAAGTTTCAATTCAGGACCGGCTACAATTACAGATCTTCCAGAATAGTCTACTCTTTTACCTAACAAATTTTGTCTGAATCTGCCTTGTTTACCTTTTAACATTTCAGATAAAGATTTAAGTGGATGCTTGCCACTACCTGTCATAACTCTGCCTCTTCGTCCATTGTCAAATAGTGCATCGACAGACTCTTGAAGCATTCTTTTTTCATTTCTTATAATTATATCTGGCGCTTTTAAGTCAATTAATCTTTTTAATCTATTATTTCTATTAATTACCCTTCGATACAAATCATTTAAATCTGAGGTGGCAAATCTTCCTCCATCTAGAGGAACCAAAGGCCTAAGTTCTGGAGGAATAACTGGAATAGTTGTTAAAATCATCCATTCAGGTTTATTGCCCGATTCTAGAAACGATTCTATTAATTTTAATCTCTTAACAGTTCTTTCTTCAGTTACTTTTGATTTAACATCAATTAATACTTCTCTTAATCTGACTTTTTCAGCCTTTAGATCAATATTTACTAATAATTCCCTTATAGCTTCAGCTCCAATAGCTGCTTCAAAAGCATCTTCTCCGTATTCTTCTTGAGCTTTTAGATATTCGTCTTCTGAAAGAAGTTGCTTTTTTTTAAGTTTTGTAAGTCCTGGCTCTATAACCATAAAACTTTCAAAATATAAAACTTTTTCCACTTCTTTAAACTTCATATCCACAGCCAATGATATTCTACTTGGGAGAGATTTTAAGAACCATATATGAGCAACAGGGCAGGCTAATTCTATATTACCCATTCTCTCTCTTCTTACATTTGATTTTGTAACTTCAACTCCACATTTTTCACAAATTATCCCTCTAAATTTCATCCTTTTGTACTTTCCACATAGACATTCATAATCTTTAATTGGACCAAAAATTCTTGCACAGAATAGGCCATCTTTTTCTGGTTTAAAAGTTCTGTAATTAATTGTTTCGGGTTTTTTTATTTCTCCGAATGACCATGATTTAATTTTTTCAGGACTTGCTAAAGAAATTTTTATTTTATCAAAACGTTCTTCGATTGGATCGCGCTTAAATAATTTAGTTATATCTTTTTCCATAAAAAATTAATTTATTTCAATATTTAAAGCTAATGACCTAATTTCCTTGATTAAAACATTAAATGATTCTGGAATACCAGATTCAAATTTATCGCCACCTTTAACAATGGTTTCGTAAACTTTTGTTCTTCCTGCAACATCATCAGATTTTACTGTTAAAATTTCTTGTAAAGTATATGAAGCTCCATATGCTTCTAATGCCCAAACTTCCATTTCTCCAAATCTTTGACCACCTTGTTGAGCTTTCCCCCCTAAAGGTTGTTGAGTAACCAAACTGTAAGGACCGGTTGATCTTGCGTGAATTTTATCCTCAACTAAATGATGAAGTTTAAGCATATAAACCGTTCCCACAGTAACTTGTCGATCAAATTTTTCTCCTGTTCGGCCATCCCATAATGTAGTTTGGCCAGACGAAGGCAAATCAGCTAATTTAAGTAGTTCAGCAACATCATCAACGGACGCTCCATCAAAAACAGGCGTAGCTATAGGTATTCCTAATGATAAATTTGAAGATAATTCTTCAAATTCTTTTTTATTTAATGATTGAATATTTGTATCATATATATTTTTACCATATATTTTTTTAAGAACTTCACGAATTGAACTGTTTCTTTTGTCTATATCTGTCTTAAGCTTTATAATTCGATTAATTTTTTCTCCTAACTCAGAACAAGCCCAACCAAGGTGAGTTTCTAAAATTTGACCAACATTCATTCTACTTGGAACACCTAATGGATTTAGAACTACATCAACAGGTTTGCCATTTTCCATATAAGGCATATCTTCAATAGGAACGATTTTACTTATAACTCCTTTGTTGCCATGTCTTCCAGCCATTTTATCTCCAGGTTTAAGACTTCTTTTAACAGCAACATAAACCTTTACCATTTTTAATACGTTTGGTAAAAGTTCGTCTCCTTGTTGAATTTTTTCAACTTTATCCTCAAATCGTTCCTTGATGTCCTGGTTTACTTTAGTGTATTGATGTTTAAGAATTTGTAGATCCTTATTTGTTTGTTCTTCTTCAAAAGCCATTTTCCAATAATCGTTTAAATTTAATTTTTCTAAATCTTGTGAAATAATTTTGGTACCGGGTTCAAGATTTTTAAATTCATTACTTAGCTTGCTGTTATTTATAATTTCCTGAGCTCTTACTTTAATATTTCTTTCGAGAATTTCCTCTTCCACACTTTTATCTTCCTGAACCGACTCTATTTCTGTTCTTTCAATTGATGTGGATCGCTCGTCTTTTTCTATTCCATGTCTATTAAAAACTCTTACATCAACTACTATTCCGTTACCTCCTGGTGACATTTTTAAGGATGAGTCTCTAACATCAGTTGCCTTTTCACCAAAAATAGATCTTAATAATTTTTCTTCAGGATTGGATATTGTGTCACCTTTAGGTGTAACTTTACCAATTAATATATCGCCTGGTTTTACCTCCGCTCCAATATAAACTATACCTGATTCGTCTAAATTTCTTAACGATTCTTCACTGACATTTGGTATGTCTCTTGTTATATCTTCGGTTCCTAATTTTGTATCTCTAGCCATTAATTCATATTCTACAATATGAATTGAAGTAAAAACGCCGTCTGTTACACATCTTTCGGAAATTAAAATTGAGTCTTCAAAATTGTAACCAAGCCATGGCATAAATGCCGCTGTAATATTTTTGCCTAAAGCTAACTCTCCCAATTTAGTTGCAGGACCATCTGCAATAATGTCTCCTTTTTTAATAAGGTCACCAATTTTCACTAGAGGACTTTGATTAATGCATGTATTTTGGTTTGATTTTTGAAATTTAAGTAAATTGTAAATATCTACTCCTGATTTTGAAAGATCTTTTTCAGTAGCTTTAACAACTATTCTTTTTCCATCAATTTTATCAACAATGCCATCTCTTTTAGCTATAATTGTTACTCCCGAATCAAGAGCCACATCTTGTTCGATTCCAGTTCCAACCAATGGTGACTCCGGTTTTACCAAAGGAACAGCTTGGCGCATCATGTTTGATCCCATTAAAGCTCTATTTGCATCATCGTTTTCTAAAAAAGGGATCAGTGACGCAGCTACCGAGACAAGTTGTTTTGGAGACACATCCACATATTCAATTACGTCTGGCTTAGCAAGAATAAAATTAGGTGATTTTCTACATGACAAAAGTTCTTCTACAAAATTCCCATTTTCGTTTATAGGTGAATTAGCTTGAGCTATAGTATACTTTTCTTCTTCTACGGCAGACAAATATTCTATTTTATCTGTAACTTTCCCATCTACTACTTTTCTATAAGGGCTTTCAATAAATCCGTATTTATTGATTCTAGAGTATGTCGCTAAACTGTTTATTAATCCAATATTAGGACCTTCTGGCGTTTCTATAGGACATATACGTCCATAATGAGTCGGATGAACATCTCTAACTTCAAATCCAGCTCTTTCTCTTGTAAGGCCTCCGGGGCCTAGTGCAGAAACTCTTCGCTTGTGTGTTATTTCAGATAGTGGATTTGTCTGATCCATAAATTGAGATAATTGTGATGTTGCAAAAAAATCTTTCATAGCTGCAGATATTGGTCTAGGATTTATTAAATCTTGAGGCATGGCAGATTCTACCTCTAACAGAGTTGACATTTTTTCTTTTATGACTCTTTCCATCCTTAGAATGCCAATTCTAAACTGATTTTCTACTAATTCACCTACCGATCTTACTCTACGATTTCCTAAATGATCTATATCATCTACTTCACCTTTGCCGTCTCTTAAATCAAGCATATGTTTAATGATTGCTACAATGTCCTCGTTTCGTAGAATTGTTATTGTATCACTACATTGAAGGTGTAGTTTGCTATTTATTTTAACTCTACCAACATCCGAAAGATCATAGCGATCCGAAGTAAAAAACAACTTATTAAAGATTTCGTTAGCAACTTCAAAAGATGGAGGTTCTCCCGGTCTCAAAACTTTGTAAATATCATTGATTGCTTCTTCTTTAGAATTATTTTTTTCAATATTTAAAGTATCAAGTAAGTATGACCCTTTATTTATGGGATCTACATCAGCTATTGTAAGTGTATTAATATTTAGTTCTAATATATTATCTAAATTTTCTTTTGAAATCGATGAGCCAGTTTTTAAAAAAATTTCATCAGTTAATGGATTTGACAAATTATTTTTTATATATTTGTCTAAAAAATAATCAGACGAAACCAAAATATTTTTCAAACCTTCATCATAAATTTTTTTAGCTATAACAAAATTAATTTTAGATCCTATTTTTAATACTTTCTTTCCATTGGTAGAATTTATAAGATCGTTTCTTAATTTAATCGGACGTTTATAATCATCTGGATTAAATTTTGTTTTCCATTTTTTTGTTTTTTGATCAAAATTAAAAGTTTTGAAATCATAAAATAAATCTAATATTTCTGTCTTTTTATAGCCTAAGGCATAGAGTAAAGTTGTGACTGGTAGTTTTCTTTTTCTATCTATTCTAAAATATAGTATATCCTTAACATCGTACTCAAAGTCTAGCCAAGACCCTCTATTTGGTATCACTCTACAATTAAATAGCAATTTACCGCTGGCATGTGTTTTTCCTTTATCATGATCAAAAAATACTCCAGGACTTCTATGCATTTGATTTACAACAACTCTTTCAATACCATTAATTACAAAAGTTCCGCTAGGAGTCATTAATGGTATATCTCCCATGTAAACTTCCTGTTCTTTTGCTGAAAGAACTTGTTTTGTATTATTTTCTTGATCTATATCGTATATAACTAAACGCAAGGTTGGTTTTAAAGCTGAGGAATAGGTTAAATCTCTTTGTCGACATTCTTCAACAGAAAATTTTGATTTTTCTAAACGAAAAGACAAATATTCCAAAGTCGCTTTATCAGACAATTCTTCAATAGGAAAAATGCTATTGAAAACTTTAACTAAACCCTTTTGTAAACTAGATTCAGAATTTTTTTTTGAAGATAAAAATTGATTATATGATTTTTTTTGAACCTCTATTAAATTAGGAATAGATAAGATTTCTTTTAATTTCCCAAAATTTTTTCTGATACTTTTTTTTCCAGTAAAAGATAATTGCATGCACAACATTTACATCCTGCGATGTAAATTAAAAATTTAAATTTAAAAAAATTACTTTAATTCTACTTTAGCTCCAGCAACCTCTAGCTTTTTCTTTGCTTCTTCAGCATCTTTCTTTGCTACGCCAGATTTTATTTCTTTTGGTGCTGCCTCAACTAAATCTTTTGCTTCTTTTAAGCCTAATCCTGTAAACGCTCTAACTTCTTTAATAACGTTAATTTTTTTATCTCCAAATGCTGTAAGAAATACTGTAAATTCTGATTTTTCTTCTGCTGGTGTTGCTGCCACTGGAGCTGGTGCTACTGGTGCTGCAGCTGTAACGCCCCATTTGTCTTCTAATTGTTTTGATAATTCCGCAGCTTCTACTACTGTAAGTTTTGATAATTGGTCTACAATTTTATTTAATTCTGACATGGATATCCTGATTTAAGTTTTTCTACTCTTTGCGAGCGCCAAAATAGCAATTTTTGCGCCAGGTGCAAGTAAAATACTTATTATTTTTTGTGCAGGTGTTGCTAAAATACCTACAATTTTGGCTCTAGCTTCATCCAAAGTTGGTAGTGTGGCAATTTTTTCCACATCTTCCAAAGTAAGAGGCTCTTCCTGCATGATTCCACCAATAATTTTTAAATTTGAATTACTTTTAGCAAACTTAGTTAAAATTTTTGCAGAAGTTATTGCATCATCCGAAAATGCAACGGCTGTAGGCCCGGAAAACAAATTTTCTAATTTTTTAAATTTGCTCCCCTCTAAAGCTAATTTTGTAATTCTATTTTTGGTAATTTTAAAAAGAATTCCATGTTTTCTCATTTCCTCTCTTAATTTATCAATTTGATTTACTGTAAGACCTTGATAATGAGTTACAAAAACAGAGCTTGTTTTTTTAAAGAAACTTTTCATTTCTTCTATATAAGTCTTTTTTTTATCTTTGTTCATCATGACGGTTATTTGCTTAATTTTAATTTATAAGAAATTCCCATAGTAGATGTTAAAAAAGCAGATAAAATAAAATCGCCTTTAATACCGCTTGGTTTTTCTTTTAATATAGTTTCTAAAATAGAATTATAGTTTTCTTTAATTTTTATATCAGAAAAGCTTTTCTTTCCAATTGAAGCACCAACATTACCATCTTTATCATTTTTAATTTCTATTTGACCAGACTTTATAGCTTTGACGATAGATTTTATATTATTAGTTACAGTTCCGAGTTTTGGATTAGGCATTAAGCCCTTTGGTCCTAAAATTTTTCCCAATTTTCCCATCTTAGGCATCATTGCTGGTGTTACGACAAGTTTATCAAAGTTTATTTTTCCATTACTAATATCATTAACTAAACTATCAGCACCTGACAAGTCAGCACCAGCATCTTTAGCCTCCTGGACTTTACTATCCTCGCAGAGGACTGCTAACTTAATTTTTTTTGCATTACCATTAGGTAAATTAACTAAAGTTCTTAAGGAAAATTCTTCCTTTTTTTGTTTTAAGTTTAAATTAAAAGAAACATCAATAGATTCATCAAATTTTGTTGTGCAGTTTTTTTTAACCATTTTAATAGCTTCTTCAATTGTTTCAATTTTTTTATCTTTCGAAACTTCTAATAATTTTTTAAATCTTTTTGATGCTTTTAATTTCATTAATCCTTTACCTCGATGCCCATGGATTTAGCTGATCCACAAATAATTTTTGTAGCTTCTTTTAAATCAAAAGCATTCAAATCTTTCATTTTTTCCTGAGCTATTTTTTCTGCCTGTTTCGTAGTAATTGAACCAACTATAACTCTTCCGGGTTCTTTTGATCCGCCCTTTAGCTTCGCAGCCTCCTTTATAAAATACGAAACAGGAGGAGATTTAATAACAAAATCAAATTTTTTATCTTTATAAACAGTAATAACTACTGGGATTGGTTTTCCCATCAAACTTTTAGTTTTTTCATTAAATGCTTTGCAAAATTCCATAATATTGATTCCTCGCTGACCTAAGGCGGGGCCAACTGGCGGTGCAGGATTTGCTTGGCCACCTTTTATTTGTAATTTAACGTATCCAACAATTTCTTTCGCCATGGCTAAAATTTTTCTACTTGGTTATATTCTAAATCAATAGGAGTAGGTCTCCCAAAAATTGAAACAGATACTTTAAGTCTTGATTTTTCTTCGTCAACTTCTTCAACTAAACCACTAAACGAAGCAAAAGGACCTTCACAAACCTTTACCTGTTCACCAATATCAAAAGTAATTTGGGTTTTGGGCGCCAATGTACCTTCTTTAATACTTCCCATAATTTTATTAATTTCTTTTTCCGGAACAATCACTGGATGTCCTTTTGTTCCTAAAAAACCAGTAACTTTATTAATATTCCTAATCATATGATAAAGATCTTTATTCATTTCCATTTTTACTAAAACATAGCTTGGAAAATATTTTTTCTTTCTCTGAACTCTTTTTCCTCTTTTTACCTCAGTAACTTCGTGAGTTGGTACTAAAACATCTTCAACTTTATCCTCTAGTAGTTTCTCTTTGTTCTTTATAATATCTTTTAACGTTTCAGCAACTTTTTGCTCAAAACCTGAAAACGTCTGGATTATGTACCAATTTTTCATATTTAAATATTAATAGCTAAAATTATATCAAGCAAAAACCTATATATTTGATCCAAAAGTAAGAAAAAAATTGCAGCAACAGTAGCCATTGCAAAAACCATTAGGGATCCAATCAGAACATCTCTCCTGGTTGGCCAAGTTACCTTAAAAGCTTCCTGTTTTACGCTTTGAATAAATTTTAAAGGGTTAAGCATTTTTTTCAACTCTCATTTTGGCAGGAGCGGAGGGACTCGAACCCCCAACCTCCGGTTTTGGAGACCGGCGCTCTACCAATTGAGCTACGCTCCTAAGAGCTTACTCTAATATCTTGGTTACTACTCCAGCACCAACTGTTTTACCACCTTCCCTAATAGCAAAGTTTAATTTTTCATTCATTGCAATAGGAGTTATTAACTTCACAGTAAATTTTGAATCATCACCAGGCATAATCATTTCTGTGCCTTTAGGAAGTTCAACTTCTCCAGTAACGTCTGTAGTTCTAAAATAAAACTGAGGTCTATATTTTGTAAAGAAAGGAGTATGTCTGCCACCCTCTTCTTTTTTTAATATATAAGCTTGAGCTTCAAATTTAGTGTGCGGTGTAACTGATCCAGGTTTTGCCAACACTTGGCCTCTTTCTATATCAGTTCTTTCTATACCTCTTAATAAAGCTCCAATATTATCTCCGGCTTCTCCGGTATCTAAAAGTTTTCTAAACATTTCAACACCTGTGCAAACTGTCTTTTTAGTTTCTCTGATTCCAACTATTTCAAGTGCTTCACCAGTTTTAACAACCCCTTGTTCAACACGGCCTGTCGCAACAGTTCCTCGACCTGATATAGAAAAAACATCTTCAACAGGCATTAAAAAAGGTTTGTCCTTTGGCCTTATAGGTTGAGGCACATGTTCATCAATGGCTTTCATTAATTCTATAATTGAATTTTTTCCTGTTACTTCATCTTTTCCTTCAACTGCATTTAATGCTGATCCTTTAATGATTGGAATTTTATCTCCAGCAAATTTATATGAAGTTAAGACTTCACGTATTTCTTCAACAACTAAATCTAAAAGTTCTTTATCCTTTACTTGATCTACTTTATTTAAGTAAACGACAATAGCCGGTACTCCTACTTGTCTTGCTAAAAGAATATGTTCTCTAGTTTGTGGCATTGGTCCATCTACTGCGCTAACAACAAGTATAGCACCGTCCATTTGGGCTGCACCGGTTATCATATTTTTTACATAATCGGCATGACCAGGACAATCGACGTGGGCATAATGTCTTTTTTCAGTTTCATATTCAACGTGAGCAGTTGCAATAGTTATTCCCCGCTCTTTTTCTTCTGGAGCTTTATCGATTTGATCATAAGCAATATATTCAGCTCCACCCGTTTCAGCCAATATTTTCGTTATTGCTGCCGTTAATGTGGTCTTGCCATGATCCACATGGCCAATTGTACCTACGTTAGCATGTGGTTTATTTCTTACAAATTTTTTTTTCTCTGCCATTTTTTTTTACCTCAATTATACTTTCTTAATAATAAACTTGGAGCGGGTGAAGGGAATCGAACCCTCACGACCAGCTTGGAAGGCTGGTGTTCTACCATTGAACTACACCCGCAACATTCCAAACCTATCACACTCTTAAGTCGACCAAAACTTTATTGAACTTGGTGGAGGGGGAAGGATTCGAACCTTCGAAGACCGAAGTCAACGGGTTTACAGCCCGCCCCATTTGACCGCTTTGGTACCCCTCCTATAACTCGAAGGTTACCAATACTCACAATAAAGCTTTATTCAACAAGGTCTTATAAGCATCTTATTTAATAAATGCAATAAATGATTATAGCACTTAATATGCTATTAATCGCAGTAATTTGATAAAAAACATGAAAAAATCTACCTTTTTAATAGCAGGTAAACACGCCGTAGCCGAAGCCTTAAAAAACCCTAAGCGTAAAGTGTTAAAAATCTTCCTAACTGAAGACTCAAAAAAAAATTTAAATAAAGACAATCAAGACCTCAATCTTCTCAAGAATATTAAATTATTCTACAAAACTAAAAAAGAATTAGATCGTCTTTGTTCAAAAGAACAATTATCCCATCAAGGTTTGATAGCAGAAATAGAACATTTAGAAAATACAAGCGTAAAAGATTATTTGCTTCTAGCAGAAAATAAAAAAAATTTAACCTTTGTTGCTTTAGAAGAAGTGACTGACCCCAGAAACATTGGCTCCATAATCAGAAGTGCTACTTCTTTTAATATTGATGGATTAATTGTCAAAGAAAGGTCATTTCCAAGTGAAAGCAAACTTTTATATAAAAGTGCAAGTGGATGTTTAGAACATATCAATATATTTGAAGTTTCTAATATAAATACGACGTTAAAATATTTAAAAACAAAAAATTTTTGGATCTGCGGTTTTGACAAAAATGGCAGCAAAGATTTTACTAAACACGATTGGAAAGGAAATAACGTTTTATTATTTGGTTCAGAAGGTTATGGTTTAAAATACCAAACATTAAATAATTCTGATTTTTTACTAAAAATCCATATCAACAAAAAAATAGAAAGTCTTAATATTTCTAATTCAGCTGCAGTAGTCTTCCATTATATTAATAATTTGAGAAAAAAAAATTAGTTTACAGTTTTTATTTATTCAATAACCAGTATGCAACTGCAACTACTGCCAAAATTTCCCAACCATTCATTGACCTCTTCTTTTTTTATTCGTTATGTTCACGCTATAACATTAACTGATAAGTCTACTAACGGATTATATTGTAATTTCAGCTTCTTTTAAAAAAAAGTCTCATAAGGTAAAAACGACTTCAAAAAAACTTCTTAAAGACTACTGGGAGCCTCGCAGATTAAGTTTTCAACGTATCTGTGACTTCTCTCCACCTTACTTAAATCTTTATTGTGCTATCCAATATATAACTGCCACAACTATCAAAATTTCCCAACCACTCATAATCTCTCCTTTTTTTAGATTTGTTATGTTAACACTATACCATAAACTGATAAGTCTACTAATCAAAAATATTTGCTTAAATTAAACTAATAAAATCTTAACTAATTGGAATTATTTTTAACTATGTCTTATTGGAGAACTGGAAAAACAGGGCTCATTTTTAAAAATAATTTTTGATATTCTTGTTTTATACATCTATTTGCAATGTAAGTAATATTTGCTGACTCAACAATTTCTTGAGCTTTTTGATTTTGAATACCAAATTGTAACCATAGAACTTTTGCTCCAATCTTAACTGTCTGTTCGGCAAATATAGGTGCTTCTTTTGATGGACGAAAAACATTAACTACATCTATGGGAATGGCAATATCTTCCAATTTAGCAACTGCGGTTTCTCCATATATTTTCATTCCTATCGAAGAAGGATTTACTGGTATCACTCGATAACCAAATTCTTGAAGATACTTCATAACAATAATTGAAGGTCTTCTCCTGATTAAAGTAGAAGTTTCTTCCTTTTTAATAAGGCTTACACCAACCATAGCAATTGTTTTTGCGTGGGTAAGAGCTTGTTTAATTAATTGATTGTCTATTATTGAATTAAACATTTATTTATTTTTCCAATTGGGAATTCTTTTTTCTAAAAAAGCAGAAATACCTTCTTTGGCATCTAAAGACATCATGTTTTCACTCATAACTTCGCTTGTATACTTATAAGCTTCGCTTAGCGGCATTTCTAATTGCTTATAAAAAGCCTCCTTACCTATTTTGACAACTTTATTAGATTTAGATGCAATCGTCTCAGCTAATTTTGAAACTTCTTCCTCCAGACTTGAATTTTGAAAATGATCATTAATAAGACCAATTTCTTTGGCATGCCAAGCTGTAATTGGTTCCCCGGTGATAAGCATTTTCATTGTTTTTTTTCTACTTACGTTTCTACTTACGGCAACCATGGGAGTGCTACAAAAAAGTCCTATGTTAACCCCAGGGGTGGCAAAAATTGCATCGTTTGTACTCAAAGCCAAATCACAAGTCGCAACCAGTTGACATCCTGCAGCAAAAGCAGCTCCATGAACTTTAGCAATTACAGGTTTACTATTATTTACAATAGTCATCATCAGTTCAGAGCATAAATTAAATAACTTTTTATAATCAGATTTTCCTTTTAATGATTTAATTTCTTTCAAATTATGGCCGGCACTAAAACCTTTTCCAGATCCTTCAATAATAATTACTTTTGTTTTTTCATCATCATTAAAATTTTTAAAACATTCTATTAATGATTTAAGTGTATTTAAGGATAGAGCATTGTAAGTACTAGGTTCGTTAAGTTTAATACGAGAAATACCATTATTTGATGACTGAACAATAATATTAGATTGTTGATTCATAAATTAAGTATACTCCTTACCTATTTCTAAATTGTTCTAATTTTATTTTTTTTGTTAAACTATTATTTGAGTCATAAAGCAATTTAAATTTTATATGATTGTTCACCCTAATTTTAACATTATTAATATTTCTTACTTCCACATTATCCGCAACTACACTTATTGGTCTTTTTTTATTATTTAAATTTATAATTTTTATTAGAGAAGACGAAGATACGATTTTACCTTTCCATCTCCTTGGTCGAAAGGCACTTATAGGAGTAATCGCAAGTTTTTTTGAATTTAAAGACAAAATCGGCCCATGAACTGATAAATTGTAGGCCGTACTTCCCGCAGGTGTGGAAACCAATACTCCATCACCAATTAATTTTTTTATTAAAATTTTTTTCCCATTTAAAATCCGCAAAGATGCAGCCTGTTTACTCTGCCTTAATAAAGAAACTTCGTTAATGGCAATAGCAGATTTTTTTATGTTGTCTTTTGTAATAGCATGCATTTCTAATGCAGAAATCGTGACTGACTTTGCCTTTGAAATACTTTTCTTAATATTTTTTGTTTTAAATTTATTCATTAAAAAACCAAAAGTGCCCCTGTTCATCCCATAAAATGGTCTTTTGTATTTTCGATATTTTTTTAAGGTTTCAAGCATAAAACCATCTCCACCAATAACAACTATGACGTTTGATTGATTTGGCGAGTAATTTCTATATCTTTTTAAAAGAATTTTTTGAGAAGCGTCAGCTTTTATTGTTTTGTCAATTGCAAAATGTATTTTTTTTAAAATCATATTAATGGTGCCCTCGACCGGACTCGAACCGGTACTCCCAAACGGGCAAGGATTTTAAGTCCTTTGTGTCTACCAATTTCACCACGAGGGCATTCATTATTTTATATATCACAACTTTTACGTTTGTAAAAACAACGGTTTTGGCAACGGTTTTTCTCCACGTGAAAGAGTAATAGGTCATTTTGTTCTAACTGTGAATAAACTAAAATAAATACATCAGTCGCAACCACAAGACCCTACAGTCTTGCGTTGCTCCTTCGGAGCTTGCTTAAAGTAGGACCCGAAAATTTATCCAACTTTCAATCTTTTCCAAGAGGTCGATCCCCTCCCCTAGAAAAGAATTACTACTCCTTTTCCCTTTATTGCTTGATCCAGACAGCCAGTCTCTTCAAAAACATTTTCAGTTTTTTAAGTAAAGGTGGAAAAAATTATAAAAAAAATTTTAAAAAAAATATTTGAAAATTTTGAAAATCTAACATCAAATTTCAGAGTGCTTGGTTAATGGCATAGGGCAACAGAATGCCCCTACTAATCTAATCAAGATGTCGATCAATTCCCTTACATCATTCAGCCTGGTAATGTGTTCTTCATGCACATGATATTTATGGATTCAGACAGTAAATTAGGCATGAATTTAGGTGATACATACTTTGTTACTGAAAATGCTAATGAAAGATTGTATTAAAAAAACAAACTCTACAAATAATATATTGAAGTATATTGCTTAAATGCAAAACCCTTCAATAAAATATATTTTAAAATTATCTATCCCTATTTTTTTTGCAAACTTAGCAATTCCATTAGTTGGAATTATAGACACTGGTTTAATGGGTAATCTTGGTAATTTATCTTATCTATCAGCAACATCTGTTGCAGCAAATTTATTTTCAATGATTTTTTGGAGTTTTGGTTTCTTAAGAATGGGTACCGTTGGTTTAGTCTCACAAGCATATGGAAAGAAAGATTATTCAGAAATATTTAATATTGTTTTAAGAAATCTAATTTTTGTATTAACAATTTTCATAATATTAATTTCACTTCAAAATTATATTTTTAGATTAAGCTTAAATATTTTTGATCTATCAGTTACAACTGAAAAATTTTATAAAGATTATTTCCAAATTCGAATTTGGTCAGCACCAGGTGAGCTAACATTATATATTATTACAGGTTTATTTATTGGTTTACAAAAGACCAAGATTTCAAGTTTAGCGGTAGGTTTATTTTCTATATTAAATATAATTTTAAGTATCATTTTTGTTGCAAAATTTGATTTAAATATCAAAGGTGTTGCTTATGGAACTTTATTCTCAGCTTTAATAATATCAATATCTTTTTTAATTTATACTTTTTGGTATTTATACAGAATGTCTAAGATTGAAATTAAGATTGATGATTTAATAAACTTAAATAAAATTAAGAACATATTTAATATTAATTTAAATATATTTATTAGAACAATACTTTTAACTTTTTCCTTTTTATGGTTTACTTATCTTGGAAGCCAAATTGGTGAAGATTATATTGCAGCAAATGCTATTTTAATTAATTTAGTTTTTCTATCTGCTTTTATTTTGGATGCCTACGCTTTTTCTACAGAGGGAATGGTTGGCTATTCTCTTGGAAAAAATGATATCAATCTTTTTAAAAAGATTGTTAAAAATTCTTTTATTTTAAGCTCAATTACTGGATTGATTATTTCAATTATTTATTTCTTAATTAATAAGTTTGCTATTCAATTAATGACTAACATTGAGGTCATCAAAAGTCTTAGCTCTTCTTATGCAGTTTGGTTGATTATAATGCCTTTAATCTCTTCATTTTGTTATCAGTTCGACGGGATATTTATTGGAGCCTCACAGACAAAAGAGTTACGTAATGCAATGGTTTTTTCAGTATTCTCATATGTAGTCATCTCCCTAATACTGGTAGATCTTTTGGGTAACACTGGTATTTGGATTTCGCTATGTCTATTTATGATCTTAAGAGCTTTGTCCTTATATTGTTATTTAGATAAAATTTATTTAAGGTTTAATGTTATTAAATCAATTTAATTAATCTTTAGTTAACTATAGAAGCCTAGTTAACGGCACCTGGCAACAGAACGTACCTGCACAATCTCTGCTGTACTTTACTAAAATAAGTTAATATTTTAAAATCATGAAAACTCTTATTGAAAAAACTTCAGATAAACTTGTTAACGCATTTCTAAAAAATAAAATAGTAGCTCCTATTCCTAAAAAATTTACTAAGAAACTAATTGATGCTCAAAAGTTTAGAAAATTATGTGAAAGTAAAATTAATAAACCAGTTATTGGATTTAAAGCAGCTGGCACTGGAATTCCTATTATGAAAAAATTAAATGAAAAAGAACCTTTTTATGCGTCAATTTACAAAATAAATGTTTTAAAAAGTGGAAAGACAATAAAAATTAATAGATCAACTTTAGGTATTGAGCTTGAAGTTTGTTATAAAATTAAAAAATTATTCTTCTATTCAAAAGGGAATATTACTATGAAAAATATTTCTAGATATATTTCTCATATGGCACCGTGTATTGAAGTTGTAGGTTACAGACAAAGAAAAAAGGGTATTACATCTTTTGGAGATCTATGTAGTGATTTTGGTGCAAATGTTAAGTTTTTGATTGGGAAAAAAAAGAAATTTAAAAGAATTAATATAGGTAATTTAAAAACAAATATTTCTAATAAAAAAATAAAACAAAGTATAAATGGTAATACTAATACAGTTTTTGTTAATCCTTTAAATTCTCTTAGATTTGTTCTTAACAAAGTTAAAAAAGATAAGATAAATCTCAATAAAGATTTTTATGTTTTTACAGGATCAACTGTTGGAGTTGTTCCAATATTGGGTAAAGGTCTTTACATTGGAAAAATTGAAAAATTAGGAGTTGCAAAAGCTGTAATTAGCTAAAGGGGCTTTCCGTTTTATTGAAATACTGATAGATTCAAGTTAGAAGAACCAAGATCCCTAAAAGTTTTTTCATGATTAAATGTTACCAAAAAGCTCTAGAATAGACTATTTGATTTATCTCT